>Ga0105235_100004_pt1 | contig 123218 bp, 122 predicted proteins | sample Virmet3819_2500_FD_90059 | JGI IMG/M metagenome (GOLD analysis project Ga0105235, IMG submission 90059) | Marine viral communities from the Southern Atlantic ocean transect to study dissolved organic matter and carbon cycling - metaG 3819_2500 | ecosystem: Environmental > Aquatic > Marine >... | reverse complement strand
GCGTTATCGGCGCGGGTGTTATCGGCCTGGAATTGGGCAGTGTATGGGCCCGCTTGGGCAGCGAGGTTGTGGTGTTGGAAGCGCTGGATAGCTTCTTGCCGGCCATGGACCAACAAATTGCCAAAGAAGCTGCCAAAGTCTTCAAAAAGCAGGGTCTGGATATTCGTTTGGGTGCACGGGTTACCGACACCGAGATCAGCCGCAAAAAAGTTAAAGTGTCTTACACACTGAACGACGAAGAGAAGGATGAAACCTTCGACAAGCTGATCGTGTGCGTGGGTCGCCGTCCGCTGAGCAATGGCCTGTTGGCCGCCGACAGCGGCGTGAACCTCGACGAGCGCGGCTTTATCTTCGTCAACGACCACTGCGAGACCGATGCGCCTGGCATCTACGCGGTGGGCGATATTGTGCGCGGCCCGATGCTCGCTCATAAAGGCTCGGAAGAGGGTGTGATGGTCGCCGAGCGCATCGCTGGCCACAAAGTCAGCATGAACTACGACTGCATTCCTTCCATCATTTACACGCACCCGGAAATTGCTATGGTCGGTGCCACCGAAGAGCAGCTGAAAGCTGACGGTGTACCCTACAAATCAGGCAGTTTCCCCTTCGTTGCCAGTGGCCGCGCTCTGGCAGCCAACGACACCACAGGGATGGTGAAGATTCTCGCCCACGAAGAGACGGACCGCATTTTGGGCTGTCACATCATTGGCCCGAGCGCCGCCGACCTTGTTCAACAAATCGTTATTGCGATGGAATTCGGTTCCTCAGCCGAAGATATCGCCCTGACAGTGTTTGGCCACCCGACCTTGTCGGAAGCGGTTCACGAGGCGGCATTGGCCGTCGACGGCCGCGCCATACACATGCCGAATCGCAAGAAGCGCAAATAGATTTGCGGTAGTTCGCAAAATTCGGGAAAATACTGACCCGAATTTTGCGGCGTGCCGCAATGTGCAGAGGGAGCGGGCCATTCACTGACAGCGTATTGCCCGCTTAACACTTCCACAGACCGAGATGGTAAATCCAACATGAACCTTCACGAGTACCAAGGCAAACAACTGTTTGCTGAATACGGGCTGCCTGTGTCTAAAGGCTACGCCTGTGATACCCCGGAAGAGGCCGCTGCTGCGGCTGAAAAAATCGGCGGAGACAAGTGGGTTGTAAAAGCTCAAGTCCACGCTGGTGGCCGTGGTAAAGCTGGTGGCGTAAAGCTGGTCAGCAGCACCGACGAAATTAAGGCGTTTGCAGAGCAGTGGCTGGGCAAGAACCTGGTTACCTACCAAACAGACGAAAATGGTCAGCCAGTTTCTAAAATCCTGGTTGAGTCTTGCACCGATATCGACCAGGAATTGTACCTGGGCGCCGTGCTTGATCGCGGTACTCGCCGTATCGTCTTCATGGCCTCTACCGAAGGCGGTGTTGAAATCGAGAAAGTTGCCGAAGAGACTCCAGAGAAGATTCTCAAAGCAATCATCGATCCCCTGACTGGCGCTCAGCCTTACCAGGGCCGTGAACTGGCTTTCCAACTGGGTCTGAACCCCACTCAGGTTAAGCAGTTTGTAAACATCTTCTTGGGTCTGGCTAAGCTGTTCCAGGAAAAAGATCTGGCGCTGCTGGAAATTAACCCGCTGGTTATCACCACTGAAGGCAACCTGCACTGCCTGGACGCCAAAGTGGTTATCGACGGCAACGCGGTATACCGCCACAAAGACCTGCAAGCCATGCACGATCCTTCACAGGAAGACGAGCGTGAAGCACGTGCAGCAGAGTGGGATCTGAACTATGTTGCCCTGACCGGTAACATCGGTTGCATGGTAAACGGTGCTGGCCTGGCAATGGGCACTATGGACATCGTATCTCTGCACGGCGGTTTTCCCGCTAACTTCCTCGACGTAGGTGGCGGCGCGACCAAAGAGCGCGTTACCGAAGCCTTCAAAATCATCCTCGAAGACAGCAACGTTAAAGCCGTATTGGTTAACATCTTTGGCGGTATCGTACGCTGTGACCTGATCGCCGAAGGTATTATCGGCGCAGTGAAAGAAGTGGGTGTGAGCGTACCTGTAGTTGTGCGTCTCGAAGGTAACAATGCCGACCTGGGCTCTAAGTTGTTGTCAGAGTCTGGCTTGGACATCATCGCGGCAACCAGCCTGACCGACGCGGCTCAGCAGGCTGTTAAAGCAGCGGAGGGTAAATAATGGCTATTCTGATCAATAAAGACACCAAGGTTATCTGCCAGGGTTTCACCGGTGGTCAGGGTACCTTCCACTCTGAGCAAGCGATTGCCTACGGCACGAAAATGGTTGGCGGTGTTACGCCAGGCAAAGGCGGCACTGAGCATCTGGGCCTGCCCGTGTTCAATACCGTTAAAGAAGCCGTAGAAGCGACTGGCGCAGAAGCGTCTGTTATCTACGTACCTGCGCCATTCTGCAAAGACTCCATCCTGGAAGCGGCAAACGCAGGTATCAAGCTGATCGTATGTATCACCGAGCACATCCCCGTACTGGACATGCTCGAGTGTAAAGTGAAGTGTGACGAGCTGGGCGTTCGCCTGGTTGGCCCTAACTGCCCAGGTGTTATCACTCCGGGCGAGTGCAAAATCGGCATCATGCCTGGCCACATTCACTTGCCGGGTAAAGTGGGCATCGTATCGCGCTCCGGTACACTGACCTATGAAGCGGTTAAGCAAACCACTGATTACGGTTTCGGCCAATCTACTTGCGTAGGTATCGGTGGTGACCCGATCCCGGGCTCTAACTTCATCGACATTCTGGAAATGTTCGAGAAAGACCCCGGCACTGAAGCGATCGTTATGATCGGTGAAATCGGCGGCACTGCAGAAGAAGAGGCGGCAGCCTACATCAAAGCAAACGTAAGCAAGCCAGTGGTTTCTTACATTGCCGGTGTGACAGCACCTCCAGGCAAACGTATGGGCCACGCTGGCGCCATCATCTCGGGCGGTAAAGGTACTGCCGATGAGAAGTTTGCTGCACTTGAAGATGCAGGCGTTAAAACCGTGCGCTCACTGGCGCAAATCGGTGATGCACTGAAAGAAGTTACTGGCTGGTAAGTTCGGCTGTAACGCTAAGAGGGCGGCTTCGGCCGCCTTTTTTGTGTCTGCTTATTTTGCGGCTTGAATCCGACGCATCGTCTTCAAGTCGTGCTTGTGTTAAAAAGTGAACTATGATTCACTCCTTGTGGTGAGACAGTGTTATGGCTTACAGAGAAACGCCACCCATCGCCAAACGTAAGGCCGAATTGCGTGAGCGGCTGCTGAAAAGCGCCGAATCATTGGTAAGGGAAGGGGGCTTTAAAGCGCTGACCATTCAAGCCCTCGCCGCCGATGCGCAGGTGAGTGTGGGGTCGGTCTACCGGTATTTCAAAAACAAGGACCAACTGGCGACGGAAGTCTTCTCCCATGCCAGCCGCCGCGAAGTGCGGGCCGTTGCCGACGCCCTGGAGGGCGTTGGTGATGCAAGGGGGCAGATCGTTGCCGGCACGCGTTGTTTTGCCGAGCGCGCTTTTATGGCGCCCCAGTTTGCCTGGGCGTTGATCGCCGAGCCGGTCGACCCAGCTGTGGATGAGGCGCGTATTAATTTTCGCCGCGACTACACTGCGCTGTTCGAGAAAGTGGTCAAACGCGGGGTTGAGAGCGGAGAGTTTTGCCAACAACCAGCGGCGCTGGTAGCACCCGCACTGGTTGGTGCACTGGCAGAAAGTTTGCTCGGGCCGTTGGCAGAGTCCGAGCGCAGTAGCGACATGATTGATGAACTTTGCCTGTTCTGCTTACGAGCGGTGGGGGCGAAAGACTAGGAGGGCTTATGGAGCCGTTGAAGAATCAAAACCCCAGTAGCGATGACGCCAATAATACAGTGAATACCCATTCGGTGTTCAACCAATCTCAAGCGCTGGAAAACACCAACCTCTTCGACGACGACATCGCCCTGCAGCAGGCGTTGACCAGCTATGCGCCAGGCGCTGCTCTCGATGCCCTGCGCGACTATGGTCAGCGCTGTGGCAGCGCTGAGGTGATTGCCTGGGGCTTTGACGCCAATGAGCAAAAGCCCCAGTTCGACAGCCACGACCGCTTTGGTCATCGCGTGGATGAGGTGCGCTTTCACCCCTCGTATCACAAGCTGATGAAAATGGCCTTGGAGCAGGGCATTCACGCGATGCCCTGGCAGGGCGACATTGCTCAGGCCCACACACAGCGCGCTGCGTATAGTTATATGCAAAGTCAGGTTGAAGCCGGACACGGCTGCCCGTTGACCATGACCTTTGCCTCAGTACCCACCTTGAATCTCACGCCGAGTATCGCCAAGCAATGGTTGCCCAAAGTGCTGGCGCAGGGCTATGAGCCCGAGAACAAGCCCTATTTTGAAAAGCAGGCCGTCACCATTGGCATGGGTATGACCGAGAAACAGGGTGGCAGTGATGTGCGTGCCAACACCTCGGTCGCCCGCGCTGTTGGCGCTCAGGGCCCGGGTGAACTCTACGAAATTACCGGCCACAAGTGGTTTTTATCCGCACCGATGTGCGACGCCTTTTTAATGCTGGCGCAGTCGGCGGGCGGCTTGAGCTGTTTTCTGGTGCCGCGCTGGCGACCGGATGGCGAGAAGAACTCGTTGTTTGTACAGCGCCTAAAAAACAAGATGGGCAACGTTTCAAACGCCTCCTCAGAGGTCGAAATGCGCGCTGCTCAAGGTTGGATGGTCGGGGAGGAAGGCCGGGGCGTTCCCGCCATCATAGAAATGGTCGCCTTGACCCGCTTCGACTGCATGGTGGGCTCTACCGCGGGCCAGCGCCAAGCCGTTGCCCAGGCCGCGCACCACGCCAGCCAGCGTGAAGCCTTTGGCAAGCGCCTAATCGAGCAGCCCCTCATGCAAAACGTGCTGGCAGACCTGCAGTTGGAGGTGGAGGGATCGTTGGCCATGACCCTGCGCATGGCTGCCGCGCTGGACGCCAAGACCGACGACGAAAAGCTGCTGCTCCGCTTGGGTTGCGCGGTAGGCAAATTTTGGATCTGCAAACGCACACCCGGCCATGCCTACGAGGCCATGGAGTGCCTCGGCGGCAACGGCGTCATTGAGAATTGTATTATGCCGCGTTTGTACCGCGAGGCGCCGATTAATGCGATATGGGAAGGCTCGGGGAATATTCAGGCGCTGGATGTGCTGCGCGCCTTTAACAAATCGCCCGAGGTTCAGCAGCGTTGGTTTACTGAATTGGAACAGGTTCGCGGTCAATCGGCAGTGCTGGACCAGAGTATCGATGCGCTGCGGCAATCGCTGGCGGATCGCGATGGCGTTGAATACGCCGCCCGTCGCTTGGTTGAGCAAATGGCGCTGTGTCTGCAAGCGGCGCTATTGCTAAAAAATTGCGACCCTGTGGTGGCCGAGGCCTTTATCGCCTCGCGTTTGCAGCAGCCCCACGGCGTGTATGGTTGCCTGCCCAAAGGCGTGGATGTGGCACATATTGTTCGGCGTATTTTACCCGAACGTCTGTAAAGGTCTTGAAATTGGACAGCCTGTCCCCATAAAGCTTACACGTCCCGCTGGGCGAACGATAAATTAGCTTTACAGGTGATAGGCATGTCCACAGCAGAAAAAGAAACTCTGGGATTTCAAACCGAAGCGAAGCAAATGCTTCAGCTGATGATCCACTCCATGTACAGCAACAAGGAAATTTTCCTTCGCGAGCTGGTTTCTAATGCTTCCGATGCGGCTGACAAGCTGCGCTTTGAAGCGCTTTCCAATGACAGCCTGTTTGAAAACGACCCCAATCTTCGTGTGCGTGTAGAGGCCGACAAAGAGGCCGGCACGGTTAGCATTAGCGATAACGGCATTGGTATGAGCCGCGAGGAAGTGGTGGCCAACCTCGGCACTATCGCCCGTTCAGGCACCGCAGAATTTTTGAAAAATCTCAGCGGCGACAACAAGAAAGACTCGCAGCTCATCGGTCAGTTTGGTGTGGGTTTTTACTCGGCCTTTATCGTTGCTGAGCGCGTAGAAGTATTCACCCGTCGCGCAGGTGCTGATGCCTCGGAAGGTGTGCACTGGGAGTCGACTGGCGAAGCCGACTTCTCCATTGAAAGCTGCGAGCGCGCCGAGCGTGGTACCAAGGTGGTACTGCACCTGCGCGAAGAAGACAAAGAATTTGCCGATGATTGGCGACTGCGTTCCATCATCAAGAAATACTCTGACCACATCAGCATTCCCGTAGAAATGCTAAAAACGGTTACCGCGGAAGAGGGTGAAGAAGCCCCCGAGCCAGAGTTTGAAAGCATCAACTCCGCCACAGCGCTCTGGACGCGCCCGCGCAACGAAGTGAAGGACGACGAATACCAAGCCTTCTATAAGCACGTGAGCCACGACTTTGCTGAGCCGCTCACCTGGAGTCACAACAAGGTTGAAGGCAAGCTGGAATACACCAGCCTGCTATACCTGCCATCGCAGCCACCGATGGATATGTGGAATCGCGACGCGGCGCGGGGCGTTAAGCTCTATGTGCAGCGCACCTTCATTATGGACGACGCCGAGCAATTCCTGCCGCTGTACCTGCGCTTTGTAAAAGGTGTGGTGGACTCTAACGACCTGTCGCTCAATGTATCGCGCGAAATTCTTCAGCAAGACCCCGCTGTGGATGCAATGAAAACGGCGCTGACCAAGCGCGTGCTGGACATGTTGGGCAAGCTGGCGAAGAACGATACTGAGAAATACCAAACGTTCTGGAAGGCCTTTGGTCAGGTATTGAAAGAAGGCCCGGCTGAGGACTTCAGCAACCGCGAAAAGATTGCCAAGCTGCTGCGCTTTGCCACCACCCACGATGACAAGGCCGAACAGCTGCACTCGCTGGAAGATTACGTAGCACGTATGAAAGAGGGGCAGGAGAAAATCTACTACGTGGTGGCTGAAAACCATCGCACTGCGTCCAGCAGCCCCCATCTGGAAGTGTTCCGCAAGAAAGGTATTGAAGTCTTACTGCTTTCTGATCGCGTCGACGACTGGCTGATGAATCACCTCGCTGAGTTCGATGGCAAAGCCTTCCAGGATGTTGGCCGCGGCCAGCTGGACCTCGGTGAGCTGGAAAACGAAGACGAGAAAAAGGCGCAGGAAGAGCTGGCTGAAGAGCACAAAGACCTGATTGAGCGCGTTGCCAAGGCGCTGGGTGAAAAGGTTGAAGAGGTGCGCGCGACGAGCCGACTGACCAGTTCGCCGGCGTGTCTGGTAGTGGGTGACCACGATATGGGCGCGCAGATGCGGCGTATTCTCGAAGCCGCTGGCCAGGCGCTGCCCGAGTCCAAGCCGATTTTCGAGCTGAACCCAGAGCACCCGCTGGTGCAAAAACTGGACAAAGAGCCCGATGAAGACCGTTTTGCCGACCTTGTCGACATTCTCTTTAACCAGGCGCATTTGGCCGAGGGCGCGCAGCTGGAAGACCCTGCGGACTACGTTAACAAGCTGAATAAGCTGCTGCTGGAACTCAGCGCCTAGCGTAAGCGCAAGAACCACAGTGAATAGAGCGGCGCTTCGGCGCCGCTTTTTTTTCGACGCCGTTCTTCATCGCCGCAGCGCAATGATAAACTGCATGAAAAACAACAAGCGGAGCCGCAATGACGGACAAGCATAAAGTAGCCATAGTGGGTGGGGGCAGTTTCGGTACGGCAATCGCCAATATTGTTGCCGATAACGGCCATGATGTGTGCCTGTGGATGCGTAACGCCGAGCGCGTCGCCGAGGTGAACGAGCAGCACAGTAACAGCGCCTACCTGCCCGATATTTCCCTGAACCCCGCCCTGCGCGCCGGTACCGATCTGGCCGAAACCGTAAAGGGCTGCGACGTGGTCTTCGTTGCCGTGCCCAGCAAGTCTTGCCGCGATGTGGCTCGCCAACTGGCGCCGTTATTAGCCGACGGCACTATGGTGGTCAGCACGACCAAGGGTATCGAGGTCGACAGCAATGAACTGATGAGCGAAGTTTTGCGAGAAGAGCTGGGCAACGTCAGCATCGGCGTGATGAGTGGGCCAAACCTTGCCAAAGAGTTGGCAGCTCGGGAAATTACCGGCACGGTTATCGCCAGTGCTGATGAGCGGCTAACCCAGTGTATTCAAGACCTGCTGCAGTGCTCGTATTTTCGTGTATACGCCGGAAGCGATATCTACGGGGTGGAGCTGGCCGGTGCCCTGAAAAACGTCTACGCCATCGTCGCGGGTTTGGCAGCGGCACTGGGCGTGGGGCACAACACGATCAGCATGCTGGTTACCCGCAGTCTGGCGGAAATGAGCCGCTACGCCGTGCAAAAGGGCGCTGACCCCTTAACGTTTTTGGGCCTGGCCGGTGTTGGCGATTTGTTCGTAACCTGTACCTCGCCACTGAGCCGCAACTACCGCGTGGGTTATGCGTTGGGGCAGGGGCGGGATCTGAACGAGGTCGTCGCTGAGCTTGGGCAGGTGGCGGAAGGGGTGAATACCCTCAGGCTGCTCAAGCAGCAATCTCAGCAGCTGGATATTTACATGCCGTTGGTCAATGGTTTGTACGCCATCATTTACGAGGGCAAAACCGTGCAAGAAGTGATTGGCGATATGATGTGGGCGGAGCAAAACCGCGACGTTGAATTTGCAGTGCAGAAAAGCTGATGGAAATAGTCTTAATTCGCCACGGCGCGGCATCGTGGGATGCCGCTACCGATATGGAACGCGATCTCACCGAGCGCGGCATTGCCGAAGTTGAGGCCGCGGCGCAGTGGCTTGGCCAGCAAGATTGGCGTCCCGAGGAAGTCTGGGTAAGCCCCTACCGCCGCGCCCAGCAAAGCGCCGCTATTATCAATGCTGATTGGCAGCTACCCCAGCGTAATAAAGCCTGTCTGACCCCGGATAATCGACTCGAAGACCTCGATACCATGCTGTCGACGTTTCGCGGTCAGCGCCTGCTGCTAGTGGGGCACAACCCACTACTCAGTAATGCGCTGGCTCACTGGCAGGGCGAGTCACAATCCTATTGGGGGCTGCAAACTGCCAGTATGGCCCGTGTTGACGCCGAGGTGTTCGCCCCGGGCTGTGGCAACTTGCAATGGCTGCGTCACTTCCCGAACTACGCTCACAATGGCCGCTAGTACTATGACGACTGTCTCAGCAGAATCGCTCAGTTTTGAGGTGGAAGGTCTGCACATAGCCGCGCAAGCCTGGGGCCAGGCCGATGGTATTCCAGTGCTTGCCCTGCATGGTTGGCTGGACAATGCCGCCAGTTTTGCCGCTATTGCCGAGTATCTCCAGCAGCAGGGCAACCCGCTGCGCATTGTTGCGCTCGATCTGCCCGGCCACGGGAATAGCGATCACAAACCGCCGTCGGGTAACTACGCCATTTGGGACGATCTGCGAATTATCTGCGGTGTGGCCGAACAACTCGACTGGTCCCAATACAGCTTATTGGCCCACTCACGCGGCGCGATGATCGCGGCGCTGCTGGCGGCGGCTATGCCAGACAATATTCGCACGGTCGTCTGCATCGACGGCTTGCTGGCCGACCCGCAAGCGGGTGAAGAATTCCCCAAACAGCTGCAGCGCTATCTAAACGGATTTTCCAACCAGGGGCGACCGCCGCGCGCGTTTGATACCCTGGAAGACGCTGCCGCCGCGCGTATTAAAGTAATGCCCATGAGCAAGCGCTCGGCTCGTGCCATTGCCGAGCGCGGCACTTATCAGGGTGACGACGGCAAATTTTATTGGCGCAGCGATCGCCGCCTTGCACTCGCCTCCCCGCATAAACTGACCGCAGAGCAATGGCGGGCCGTGCTGCAAGGCATTCACGCGCCGCTGCTGTTTATTGCCGCTAAACAGGGCTTTGGCCAGGAAATACTCGCACTAAGCGACGCCAGGCCGAAGGCCTTTAGCACACTGGATGTTGATGGCGACCATCACTGCCATATGGATAGCTGCGTTGAGGAAGTCGCTGATGCGGTTGTGGAGCATTTTCTGTCGCAGGTTTAAACATCGTCTTTCCTATTAGCGGGGTTGGCTCCAATAGCAGGGGAGAGTGCGCCCACGTATTTGATCTTTAGCGTGGTCTGGCTGCTGTCCAGCTCAATAATTAGGAGCCCTTATCATGGAAGATTTGCTCTACGAGATATTTCTAGGTTGGCCAAGCGCAGTACTTGGGCTTTGTGCTCTGACTGCTGGTGCGGTATCCGGCAGAGTTTCAGTTAGCACAATTGGCGCAATGTCAGCTACGGGCTTCTGCCTGTATGTAAGTATGTATGTTTTACCTTTTTCACTATTATTACTGCTGGTCCTGATTACAAACTGGATCAGCGTTTTCTACGTTTCAAAAGGCAAACGCGCTGTTGCCATGGCTTTTGTCTCACCGTTAGCGATTGAATGTTTGGCGCTAGGCTATTTGGTTTTTGCTCAGTAGTGTCAGAAATCACCGCGGTCGCGCTGTTGATTAAAAATCAGCGAGTCCTCGGCCCCCTAATCCCGGCTTCGTTCAAGTACCCCGTCAACCGGCCGCGAATTAAACGTGTGCCAGTAAAGCTTCACCTCAGTGCTTTGCCTTGCGGCGTCTAAAAACGCGGCCGCCGCTTTGGCGGTATAGGTTTGATCCAGGGTAATACCGCACTCGGCGAATTTTTCCGTGGCGCTGCTTCCCGCTTTGGTGGCCACGCCGTAGCCATCGCCATAGTAACTGTCGATCAGTTTGGCGGTGGGCATTGTTGGCAGTGAGAGGCCTGCTTTTGTCAGCGCGGCGCATGTTTGCCTGATGAGTTGATTCACTGTGGCAGGGGTGCAGGTGGGAATGATGCCCAGGTGGGAAGGGGCGACTCTTATGCCAATAATATCGCTTTCTATGCCTGCTAGCGCAGCGCCAACGGTTAAGCCGGCAAGGGTGGCAGAGGAGCCAACGGGCACGAATATCTGGCTGGGCAATGGGCACTGGCTGGTGTCGATTTGCTGCCTTAACTCAAATGCTGCGTTGATAAAACCCATGGTTCCGGCAACGTTGGAGCCGCCAGCAAACAGAAAGTAGTGCCGGCGTGACAAACGCTTGGGGTGAAGGTAGTAATGCCGCACGGTGTTTGCGAGTGAGCCACAAAATTGTAGCGCGGCGCCAAAGTGTCGCATTCGCGCGAGGTTGTCGCGCACGGTGGTAGAGGGCGGTTGTTCAAATAGCAGCACCGTGCAGCGCAGGCCCAATTGTTGGCACAGCATGGCGGTGGCAACGCCGTGGTTGGTGCCCGTGGCGCCGAAGGTGATTACATGCGTTTTGCCACGCGCCAGAACATCGGCCAAGATAAATTCCAGCTTGCGGAGTTTGTTGCCGCCATACACCGCGTGGGAAAGGTCGTCGCGTTTAATCCAGGCATTGCTGCCAATTCCGGATACTGGTTCAACCGGCGTGGGTAGGTCAGCGAGGGGGAGCCAGGGTAGGGCGCCGCTCAGTTGCGGGTAGCTGTCGAACAAGGGTCTTGTCGTGGTCACGCCATTTATGTCTCGTTCTGGGGTGGTATACAAGACAGAGGATAGCTGTTTGGCTCCGCCGCGGCGACGCATACCGTAATTTGGTCAATGATGTGGCAATAAAAAAGGGCCATTCCGGCCCTTTTATGTTCCTTGTTGCCCAGTGGGTCAAAGCAACGCTTTATTTGATCAGCGACATAAACTCTGCCCGCGTGGCGGCGTTGTCTTTAAACACGCCCAACATGGCGCTGGTGCGCATAACGGAGTTTTGCTTTTGCACGCCGCGCATCATCATGCACATATGGCGGGCTTCAATGATCACGGCCACGCCTTCGGCGCCAGTCACTTGTTGCACGGTGTCGGCGATCTGCGTGGTCAGGCCTTCTTGAATTTGCAGGCGGCGAGCATAGAGGTCGACAATGCGAGCCACTTTAGACAGGCCCAAAACTTTGCCGTTGGGAATGTAGGCAACGTGGCATTTGCCGATGAAGGGTAGCAGGTGGTGCTCGCAGAGCGAGTAGAGTTCGATGTCGGAGACCACGACCATTTCGTTGGCGTCGGATTCAAACAGTGCGTCGTTAACGACTTCGTCAACACTGCGACGGTAACCCTCGGTAAGGAACTCAAAGGCTTTTGCCGCGCGTTTTGGCGTGTCGAGTAGGCCGTCACGCCCCAGGTCTTCACCAATTTGTTTGATGATCTCTTCGAATGCTTTTTCCACCAGCTTCTCTTTTATGTCCTATAAACGAGCCGCAATGGTATCAGAGCCCTTACGCTTTCCCAAGCATGCTGGGCAGCGCTTTGGGGGCAGTGTAAACTTCGCGCTGGTTATTATTGCTTGCTAAAAACGGGTTTATAGAAGGGCGCTGCGGTGGCACACAACAATGAGATTTGCCAACACCTGACCACGGTTCGGGACTACATTCGCTGGGGCCTGAGTGAATTCAGCCGCGCTGGACTGTTTTTCGGTCACGGCACCGATAATGCCCTGGACGAGGCCCGGCTGCTGGTGCTTCACGCCCTGGAGTTACCCTTCGATAGCTCGGACGCGTTCCTGGATGCCACCTTGCTGCCCAGTGAGCGCGAGCATATTGTGCAGCTGCTACAGCGCAGAGTGGAAGAGCGTTTACCCGCCGCTTATTTGACTCATGAGGCGTGGTTTGCCGGGCTGTCATTTTATGTGGATGAGCGAGTATTGGTACCTCGCTCGCCCATTGCAGAACTGATCGAAAACGGTTTTGAACCGTGGTTAGCGAGCGAGCCGCAGCGCATATTGGACCTGTGCACCGGCAGCGCCTGTATTGGCATTGCCTGCGCCTACGCCTTTGACGATGCCGAGATAGATGTTGCGGATATTTCCGACGATGCGCTGGATGTCGCCGGCATCAATATTGCCCGCCACGAACTCGGCCACAGGGTGAAGGCTATTCACTCCGATGTGTTTAGCGGCTTGCAGGGGCAGCGCTATTCCCTGATCGTTAGCAACCCGCCCTACGTAGACGCCAGAGACCTCGCGGAAATGCCCGCGGAATATCATCGCGAGCCCGCGCTGGGGTTGGCGTCGGGGGAGGACGGCCTGGACCTGACTCGCCGCATCCTGCGCGACGCGGCCGACCATTTGGAAGAGGGTGGTTTGCTGGTAGTCGAGGTAGGCAATAGCTGGGTGGCACTTGAGCAGGCCTACCCGACATTGCCATTTACCTGGCTGGAGTTCGAGCGCGGCGGTCACGGCGTGTTTGCGCTGACCCGAGAGCAGTTGGTAGCGGCCGCGGATAGCCTCTGACTCAGACGCCGCTTTCACGTATAATTCAGGCGCTGTTCGTTCGGCACGGTTTGTCGCGCTTTAGTAGAGTAATGATTTACGGCCAGGCAGTTTTGCCGGCCCTATTGTCCCAACGCAGGATTGTTTCATGTCAGGTAACACCATCGGTAAGTTGTTCACCGTCACCACCTTTGGCGAAAGCCACGGCCTTGCCTTGGGCGCAATTATCGATGGCTGCCCGCCGGGGCTGGCAATTTCCGAGAGTGATTTGCAGCGCGACTTAGACCGCCGCAAGCCGGGCACCTCACGCTATACCACCCAGCGCCGTGAAAACGATGAAGTGAAAATTCTGTCTGGGGTTTTCGAGGGGGAGACCACCGGTACCTCTATTGGGCTGTTGATTGAGAACCAAGATCAGCGCTCGAAGGACTACAGCAAGATCAAAGACCGTTTCCGCCCCATGCATGCCGACTACAGCTACGAGCAAAAATACGGTCAGCGTGACTACCGCGGTGGTGGCCGTTCGTCGGCGCGCGAAACCGCGATGCGAGTCGCTGCCGGGGCAATCGCCAAAAAGTACCTGGCAGAGCATCACGGCGTGCAGGTGAGGGGATACTTGTCGCAGCTGGGGCCGATTAAGGCAGATAAGCTCGATTGGGACATTGTTGAAGAGAATCCTTTCTTTTGCCCGGACGCTGATAAAATTCCCGAAATGGAAACCTATATGCAGGCGCTGCGTAAATCCGGCGATTCTGTAGGGGCCAAAATTTCGGTGGTGGCCAGCGGAGTGCCAGTAGGCCTGGGCGAGCCAGTTTTCGATCGCTTGGATGCCGATATCGCCCATGCCCTGATGGGGATTAACGCGGTGAAAGGGGTTGAGATTGGCGCAGGCTTTGACTGCGTAGATGCCCGCGGCAGTGAACACCGAGACGAGCTCACTCCTGAAGGCTTTACCTCAAATAATGCCGGTGGCGTGCTGGGCGGAATTTCCAGTGGGCAGGATATTGTCGCCCATATGGCGCTGAAGCCGACATCGAGCATTTTGATTCCCGGCCAAACCATTAACCAGCAGGGCGAGGCTGTGGACGTGATAACCACCGGCCGCCACGACCCCTGTGTGGGCATTCGCGCGGTACCTATCGCCGAGGCGATGCTGGCGATTGTGCTGATGGACCACCTGTTGCGTAACCGTGGCCAGAATGCCGATGTTCAGTGCCAAACACCGGTGATTCCGGCGCGCCGCTAGGCTAGGCGGCTATGGCGCAGGCAGTGCCGTATTGGCGGCTTTCCGCCTTTTATTTTTTCTACTTTGCCCTGCTGGGCACGTGGTTGCCGTACTGGTCGCTGTACCTGAAGTCGCTGGGGTATTCCTCTGGCGAGATCGGGATTCTCTCGGCGCTGGTGATGGTCACCAAGGTACTGGCGCCCAACTTATGGGGCTACCTGGCTGACCGCTATGACTGCCGCACGCGAATTATTCGCCTGGGGGCGCTGCTGGCGGTTATCGCCTTTGGTGGAGTGTACTTCCGGCAGGACTTCTACTGGCTCGCCGCCGTGGTGGCGGGCTACAGCTTCTTTTGGAATGCGGTGCTCTCGCAGTTCGACGTGCTAACGCTCAGTCATTTGAGCGGTCAGCATGGCCGCTATTCATTGATCCGTTTGTGGGGCTCGATTGGTTTTATCGCCGCGGTATTGGCGGTGGGTGCCTGGTTGGACCACCACCCGATCGTGCATCTGCTGTACATCATTACCGCATTGCTGTCGGCTATCTGGTTGGGTAGCTTGCTGGTGGCAGAAAACCCCGAGGGTTTAACGCGGGGTGATCGCAGCCCCGGTTCGCTGATGCGAATATTGAAGCAGCCAGCGGTGATTGCCTTCTTTGCCACCAGTTTTCTGCTGCAATTCTCCCACGGGCCGTACTACACCTTTTTCAGTATTCATTTGGAAGCGCAGGGCTATAGCAAGTCGGCAACTGGGATGTTGTGGTCGCTAGGGGTGTTCGCTGAAGTGTTGCTGTTTATGGGTATGCACCGGCTGCTGGAGCGCTTTAGCCTGCGCCAGATTTTGATCGCCAGCCTGGCGCTAACAGCGTTGCGCTGGTGGTTAATTGCTGAATTTGTCGAGTCAGTGGCCATTTTGGTGTTTGCCCAGTGTTTGCACGCGGCCAGTTTTGGCAGTGCTCACGCTGCCGCCGTCGAAACGATACGGCGGTTTTTTACCGCTCACCACGGCCAGGGTATGGCGCTGTACAGTGGCTTGAGCTTTGGCGCCGGTGGTGCGTTGGGCGCGGTGCTGAGTGGTTACGCCTGGGACATCAGCCCGGCCCAGTGTTTCTGGGTGGCCAGCGGCGCCGCAGCACTGGCGGCGATAATTGCCTGGCGCTATTTTGAGACGCCGGACACGCCTCGTTAAGTGTGTCGTCGCGTCGGCGTCATTGCAGCGGTAGACTGAAAGAAAAAGTCGGAAGATCAACTATGGCTCAAGAATCCGTCGTTTACGGCTGCATTACGGATATGTTGTTTGTGCGAGATGGTGTCGATTTGCAGGAACGCCGCGAGGTGAATCAGCAAATTACTGATACCTTGCCCTCGGCCGAGGACTGGCCGTTGCTGTGCCGGGAAATGTTTTCGGTGCCACGCCGCGCCGTGGAGTTTGGCGACTGCCAAACGGATGTCATTCACTTTGGCAGTTCCTACAAGGCGATAGAGCACGAGTGGGATGCATGGCTGCGTTTATTTGAGAAGATGCTTAGCAAAATGTATTGGGTATCGGCAACGGTGCACCTGCAAACGGCCTATAACGGTACACATACCTTTGTATGGCAAGCCGAAGGGGATTACCATGCCCCCGGAGATGACTCCGGTCGCTTGCGTTGTGAGTGGCTGCGAGAGGACAGTTTTGCTTAAGCGAAGAGGGTTTGCCGAAGGTGGCTGAGTGGTTTGTACTGTTTAAACGCTACCGTACGCCGGTGCTGGCGGTGCTGGCAACAGTGATGCTGGTGTGCTCGGCGGTTTGGAGCTTTGATGTACCGTGGCGGGAAGTGCTCGGCTATTTGCTGATGTGCGTGCTCGGTGTTGTAGTGATCGTCGCGGCGGCGACCGCGACGGTGTTTGTGATGAAAAAATTGCGTTGAGCGGCCGTTTCTAGGCGCGCTCAATATCGATATCGACGCTCAGCTGTTCGGCAATCTCTTCCAGGGCGTCGTTCAATTCGTCCAGGTCGCAACCGGCGGGTAAGTCCGCTTTCACGTGGGCGTCGAACAGCGCCTCGCCACTCATCGGCGCACTGGTGATATTCGAGCTGAGTTCGGTCACATTGATCTGGCGATCTTTCAAAGCGCGGCTCACTTCCCGCACGATTCCCGGCCGGTCGTTGCCCAAAATATGCAGTTGGCAGCCGTGTTGTTCGGCGCTGCCGTCGCTGGTATTGGCGCTGTCATCAATGGTGACTTGAATGCCATCGGTGCTGAGCGCGCGCAGGGCGCTGATCAGGGCATCGCGCTGATCGCTTGCCACATTTACGCGGCCGATGCCGGCAAACTGGCCCGCCAATTGTGTCATTCGGCTTTCCTGCCAACTTCCACCGACACTGGCAATGGCGCTGGAAACCAATTCAACCAACCCGGGTCGGTCCTTGCTGATAAAGGTAAAAACAACAGACGTATTCAATGGTAAATCCTGTAAGTATAGAGACACGTTATAGCAGTAACGATACGATATCTGCTTGAACATATCATCAGCGATGGCTGCTGAGTAGGCCGGTGGGTTAAGAAATGCATGTACATGTGGAACTCTGTGTAATACCGCTCAATGTCGGCGAGTCGCTGTCACCGTATATTGCCGAGTGTCAGCGAATTTTTGATGACAGCGGCCTGACTTACCAGCTGCATGCCTTTGGCACCAATGTCGAAGGTGAGTGGGAGGCAGTCATGGCGGCGGTGAAGCTGTGCCATATGCGCATTCACGAGATGGGGGCGCCGCGTATCCACAGCCAGTTAAAAATTGGCACGCGGGTGGACAGAGAGCAGAGCCTACAAGATAAAATTGATAGTGTTGCCGGCTTTCAGGGCAGTGAGTGCTGAGCAGACTTAACGAGGTTGGAATGGCAGATTATTTGGAAATTCCCTGGCAGAAACTGAGCGAGGATGCCTTTCAGGGCATGCTGGAGGAGCTGGTTAGCCGCGACGGCACTGACTATGGCGAGCGCGAGCTGAGCCAGGAAGAAAAAATCGCCCAACTGCGGGCGGCATTAAAAAGTGGCCAGGCGTTTATCGCCTTCTGCGCCGAGACCGAGAGCTGGTCTATTTTGCCGCGCCGCCCCTAAGCCGCGTGTTGATTTTTAGGGCCATGCCGCCACAATACCTCGTCCGTTTGCCCGCATACAGAGTTGAGTAAGTCATGACGAAGGTCGATCACAATCTGGATACCAGTGGTTTAACCTGCCCCGAGCCGGTAATGATGCTGCACAATAAAATTCGTGATATCGCGGCTGGTGAGGTGCTGGAAATTCTGGCAACAGATCCGGCCACGACCCGCGATATTCCAAAATTCTGTGCCTTTCTCGGTCACGAGCTTATCGACCAGCAACAGGAAGGCGAGCACTACCGCTATTGGGTGCGCAAAGCCGCTCCTAGTGCTTGATCAGGCTATGTAACGCGCGCGCCGTCATTTCGCCGCCGCGTTTTATTTGATTGGCGATATGGTATTGGAAGTAGTAGCGCAGGCCTTCGGCTTCGGTTGCCGGGTACAGGCAGGGGTCGCCGGGCAGCACCGGGTGTTGGGTGATTTTTTCAGGGTCAGCGATCATCGCCTGCAGGCGACCGCCAGCGAGCAACTGCCAACTCACTACCGGCTCTAATTGGAATTCGTGGCCGTCGTTCAGCAGAGCGGCATGACTGCCTATCAGGTCGGGAATTTCTTGAATCACGCTATTATCGCTAGACGCCTGTTTGGGGCACAGGCTGTCCAGTATGGCGCTGTGGTGGGCGGGCATCACATCAAAGCGCTGCTCTGCAATAGGGTCAAAGTAACCCTGAGATAAACCCGTTTGGGCATCGTTGAGCTCGCTGCAGCGAGCAACACCGTCGAGCCAGGGCACCAAGGCCACGTCGTCGCCGTTATCAAGCCGTGCCCAGCATAAGATGCGCAGGGCATAGAGTTTGTCTGTGGACAGTGCGTGATGAGCGTATAACAGGCAATAGCCTTGAAATTCCGGTGATACCGCGACGATGCTCGGCTCGGTGCGGGCGGCGTTGGTAGGGAAGGGCAAGATCTGCGCCGAGGGGGTATTGCCTAGGTTACGTGTAGCCATGATGCATCCTCACGTAGCGGGGGCGATCACTTAGCGGCTGACGCGCCAAGCGCGGTGCTATCCCTTTCTGATAAAATTACCTGTAGTTTCCCCTTTTGCCAAGTTTTTCTGGATAGTCTTGCAGTGAGCAGTTGTTACTACTTCGCCTATGGCTCAAATATGAACCCGGCTCGAATGCGTGCCAGGGGCCTTGATTTCCTTACCGCTGAGGCGGCGCGCCTGACGAATTTTGTGCTGTGTTTTAACAAGGAAGCGCACAATAACCCCGGTGTTGCCTACGCCAATGTGGTGCCTGCCCACGACCAACACGTTGAAGGGGTGCTGTACCGTTTACGGGGCCAGGGCGATATTGCCCTGATGGATCACTACGAGGGGACGCCTGTGCGGTATAGCCGCGAGGTGCTGAGCGTGCAGACCATTGAGACAACGCAAAACGCATGGGTGTATATGGCGAATCCGGCTTACATCACTCGCGGCTTGCTGCCGCAGAGCCGCTATATTCAACACCTGCTTGCCGGCGCTGAGTTTTTGAGCGAAGGCTACCTGGAGTGGCTACAGCAACAGCCTTGCCATCAAGTAGAGGACGGCTGCCCGCAGCGCGGCTTGCAATATAATGACTGAGCGGGCCATACACGTGGCTGCCGTTGCACCCGCAGTTGCACCCGCAGCAGATCAGCGTATCGCCGAGGTGTTTGCTAGGTCCTTTGCTCGCAGCGAAAACTGCCTGCTGTGCGGCGGCGCGGATGAGCCCTTATACCAGCCGGCAAGCGGGGAGCAGGCCAATGCGATTTTTTACCGCGACGACTTTGCTCGCAGTGCCCTCCATGAAGTCGCGCACTGGTGCATTGCCGGCGAGCGGCGCCGAAAACTGTTGGACTATGGTTATTGGTATGAGCCCGATGGCCGCAGCGCTGAGCAGCAACAGCAGTTTGAGTTAGTAGAGCGCAAACCCCAAGCGTTAGAGTGGTTCTTTTGCTTGGCCTCTGGCCTGCCTTTTGCGTTGAGTATTGATAATTTAGATGCCGCGCCGGGTGACAATTTTTCCTTTGCCCTGGCGGTGTGGCAGCAAGCCCGCAGGTATTTGCGCGAGGGTTTGCCCGGTCGAGCGGCAAGCTTTCAGCAGGCGTTAGCCATTGAGTTTGGCGGGATCGGGGCGCCGTCTGAGCGCGATCTATCTTTGGCGGCACTGTGGCGATGACAGCGCGCCTCTACTGCCTGGATGCATCGATCTATATCTTTCGCGCCTACTTCTCTCAACCAGCGCAATTTTATAGCGAGCAGGGTTACTCGCTGCATGCGGTGCAGGGCTATTTGACGTGTTTGCTGCGGTTTTTGCATGCTGAGCAGCCGAGTCGGGTGCTGGTGGCCTTTGATGAAAGCCTAGGGCGGGGCTTTCGTGAGGCCTTGTATAGTGGTTATAAGTCGCAGCGGGCACTGCCGGACGACGAGCTGGCGTTTCAACTGCGCTGTTGTCGCGCCGTTTCGGAGGCGCTGGGTCTTGCCTGCTGTGCTGATGAGCAATTCGAGGCGGATGACCTGCTAGCGACTGCGGCGAGCGCCGCGCAGCAGCGGGGCGACGCGGTAACAGTGTTAAGTCGCGATAAAGACCTGGCACAAATTCTTCGAAGCGATGCCGATCGCCTGCAGGATATCGGCGGCGATGCGCAGACTCGCCTGGGGTGGCAAGCGGAAAAAGGCGTGAATTGTGAGGCTTTAGCCGATTATCTGGCGGTGGCGGGCGATCGTGTAGATGGCATCCCCGGTTTGCCAAGCGTGGGGGAGGGAACCGCGAAGGTGATATTCCAGCATTTCAGCTCACTCGAGGCGATTTTTAACAACCTTGATGCGCTGGCCAGTTTGCCGGTGCGCGGTGCCAAAGGCCTTGCTCAGCGATTTTCGCAACATCGGGACGCGCTGTTTCTCTACCGTCAGCTCACGCGGCTGCGCCGCGATGTGCCACTGGACGAGCGCTGTCTACAGGGGCTGCGTAACCCGGCAGAGGTATCTGCAATTGGCGCGGCCAGCGGCGGTTTGCCCGAGGCGCTTATCGAACGTTTACTGGCGCGGTATTCACGCGCTTTAATTTGGGGATAGTTGTGCTGCCACTCAAGATATTGGTCGACGAGAATGTGCCTTACGCTGACGCCATGTTCGCGCCCTTTGGCGAGATTCGCCGTTTTGCAGGGCGCACGCTCTCTGCGGCCGAGCTCGGAGACGCCCAAGCGTTGATTGTGCGCTCAGTCACCAGGGTTGACCGCGCTTTGCTTGCCGGCAGTCAAATTAAGTTTGTTGGCTCCTGCACCATTGGCGCAGATCACCTGGATATGGACTATTTGGCGCGTAGCGGCATTGCCGCTTATACCGCCCCCGGTTGCAATGCCAATTCAGTGGCGGACTATGTCATCAGCGTTATTTGTGCCTGCGGTGATCGCCTGGAGGTATTGCGACACGGCGGGCGAGTCGGTCTTGTTGGGTTTGGGAATGTGGGGCGAACGGTTGCTGAGCGTTTGGCTCGCCTGAGCATCGATAGCGTGGCTTACGACCCCCTGCTGGCCCAAGACAGCGATCCACGCCTGAGTACACTCGACGAGGTATTGCGATGTGAGGTGATGAGCGTGCACGCGCCACTGACTACCGGCGGTAACTACCCGAGTTATCATATGCTTACGGCGAAGCAGCTAAGCGGTTTGCCGGACGGGGCGTTATTGATCAGCGCTGGTCGCGGCGGAGTGATTGCAACTAACGACTTGTTGGCCCTTAAACAGCAGCGCCCGGATATTCATTTGGCAATGGATGTCTGGGAGGGCGAGCCCAGCGTCGATAAGCGCTTGGCGGATTTATGCTTGATCGCAACGCCGCATATCGCGGGTTACAGTCTCGACGGTAAAGTGGCTGGTACGCGCATGATTGCCGAGCGCTTAGCAGACTATGTGGCAGATAGTGGCAGTGGGGAACTTGCTCTGCCTGAGTTAGCGCTACCGCGCCCGAGTATTGATTTGAAGGCCGAGGGTGACAACGCGCTGCTGCGCGAAGCAGTTGCGGCGGTGTACGACGTTTGCGCCGACGACAAACGATTTCGAGAGAGTCTACTGGCGGAGAACCCCGCCAAGCAATTTGATGCGTTACGCAAACACTACCCGGAGCGCCGGGAGTTTGCGTATTGCGATTACCGGGGAGTGGGTAAAGCGCTGAGCGCAGCGCAGCTTAACTTGCTCGCTGCTTTGCAAGGTAGCAAATAAATTCGTCGTCGCTGCCGCTGAGTGCATCGAGGCAGGATTCAACTTTGTGAGCGTCGATGGGGATTTCCCGGCCGTTATCATCGATCAACCACGCGCCGTAGCGTTTTTCAAAGCGCTCCTGAGCGGCGTGGCTTGGCGAGCTTGCTGGTGGGTTGTGTCTGGACATAGCGAAAATCCTAAAAGTTTACTCCAAGGTTAGTTCTACCGAGGGTAAATGCAAATTATGACCGCTATGCTATGGCGCTGCCGTATTGGCTGTCTCTAAGTATTGGCCGCAGATCGCGGCAGAAGTTGAGGTAATAGATGTTTAAGCTGGGCTTGATCGTTAACCCCTACGCTGGATTGGGAGGTCCTGAGGGCTTAAAAGGCAGCGATACACTGCCCGACGGGCTGCGCCAGTCGGTGGCTGAAGAAATGGCGAATAGCCGTTCTCTGCCAAGAGCTGTGCGCTGCTTGGCTGCGCTAGCACCCGTGGCGGAGCAGCTTGCAGTGTATGGCTTTGATGGTGCTATGGCTGAGCAGGCGTGCCGCGAAGCGGGGCTTACATTTACGTCGGTTGGCCGCGCTGAGGCGCTGAGCTCAGCGGAAGACACGCGCCGCGCCGCCCAGTGTTTACTAAGCGAACAGGTCGATATTGTGCTGTTTGTTGGCGGCGATGGCACCGCCAGAGATATTTACAGTGCCGTGGGCCAAAGCCTGCCGGTATTGGGGCTGCCAGCAGGAGTGAAAATGCATTCGGCGGTCTATGCCGTTAACCCTCAGGCAGCGGCGGCGATATTGCGGGCGCTGATCGATGGTGATTTGGTGGATATCGGGCTGCAAGAGGTCAGGGATATCGACGAGGCCGCCTTCGCCCAGGGGCGAGTACGTTCACGTCACTACGGCGAACTGATGGTGCCGCGCTTGGGTGGTTTTCTGCAGCAAGTGAAACAGGGCGGCCGGGAAGTTGAAGAATTGGTAATCGCCGATATCGCAGATGAATTAATGGAAAACTATGATGAGGACTGCCTTTACATCGTCGGCCCGGGCAGTACCACAACCGGGTTTATGGAGGCACTGGGTCTACCCTATACCTTGCTCGGTTTTGACCTTGTGCGCGGCGGTGAATTGCTGCAGGCCGATGCCAATGCTCAGCAAATTAGTGAGGTGATGGATCATCACCAGGGGCCTATAACCGTGCTGATTACCGCGATAGGTGGCCAAGGGCATATCTTAGGGCGGGGCAATCAGCAGCTCACTCCTGCGCTTATTCGCCGCATTGGTCGAGACAATTTTCAGGTGTTGGCGAGCAAGGGCAAGCTGAGCGGATTGGCGGGGCGTCCGCTGCTGGTCGACAGCAACGACGCCGCGCTAGATGCGCAGTGGCAGGGCTTTATTGCGGTAACCACGGGCTATCGCGATCAGGTGATGTACCGCGTTAGTGCCGGTGAGGCGTAGCGTGATGGCCGAGCGGGTAGAGGTAAATGTTGAGGGCTTATTGAGCCTGGCAAAGCTTGAGCAATGGCCGCAGCGCTGCGCAGACGGTGAAAGCCGGCGTTTGTTTCACGGTCGCGGGCAATGCTATCCCGGCTACGAGTGGTTGACGGTGGATTACTTCTCTCCACTGCTGTGGATCGTGCTGTATCGCGAGCCACCGGGGAATTTTTGGGCTGGTTTCTGCACGGCTCTTGCGGAGACGCTGGCGCCACATTTTACCGCGGCGATAGTGCAACATCGCTATCAGCGCGATGCTGATCTGCAAACTCTCTGGGGCGACGTGCCGAGCCCAATGTATGCCGTGGAGGATGGTTTACGATTCGCGCTGCAATTGGGCGGACGGCAGAACATTGGTTACTTTATGGATATGCAGCCGGCGCGGCGCTGGCTGACGGCGCGGGCAGATGGCCGTCGGGTACTGAACTTATTTTCCTACACCTGTGCTTTTTCGGTCGCGGCCAGCAAGGCCGGAGCGAGCCAGATCGTCAATATCGATATGAGTAAATCGTCGTTGCGCACCGGGCGGGAGAACCATCGCCTGAACGACGCCGACAGCGGCGCGCCGGTGTTTCTCGGTCACGATATTTTTAAGAGCTGGGGAAAGCTAAAAAAACTCGGCCCCTATGATGTGGTGATCTGTGATCCGCCATCGCGGCAGGCCGGCAGTTTTGATGCGGCGCGAGATTACGGGCGTCTGCTGTCGAGGATGGGCAGTCTCTGCGCGCCGGGGGCGGATGTGCTGATCTGTTTGAATTCGCCGCTGCTGGGTGAGGCTTTTCTTCACGACCGCGTTGCAGAATATTGGCCGGAGGCACAGTTTTGTGAGCGTTTGGCAGGGCGAGCAGATTTCCCTGAGCGCGACACGGATGCCGCCCTCAAGGTGCTTCACTATCGCGCGCCTAGCTAACGGCGCGGAGTTTTTTGCGGTAACCCTGGAGGAATCGGCCAAAGCGCTCAATGGCGTCTGCCAGATCAAGCTTATTCGGCAGGAAGACGATACGCAGGTGGTCCGTGGTGTGCCAGTTGAAACCGGTACCCTGCACCAGCAGTATTTTTTCCTGATTCAGCAGGTCGAGCACCAGTTGCTCGTCATTGGCCACCGGGTAAACCTCGGGGTCCAGCTTGGGGAACATGTAGATAGTGCCGGCGGGCTTGGTGCAACTGACGCCGGGAATATCGTTGAGCATCTGCCATGCGAGGTCGCGCTGTTCAAGCAGGCGCCCACCGGGAAGGATCAACTCGTTAATACTCTGATAACCGCCCAATGCCGTTTGTATGGCGTGCTGAGCCGGTACGTTGGCACACAGCCGCATTGACGACAACATATCTAAACCTTCGATGTAATCGGCGGCGCGGTCTTTAGCGCCGGACACCACTATCCAGCCGCTGCGGAAACCCGCCAGTCGATAGGCTTTGGACAAGCCATTGAAGGTCAGGCATAGCACGTCGCGGCTAATGCTGCCCAGAGGAATGTGCACGGCATCATCGTAGAGAATTTTGCTGTAGATCTCGTCGGCAAAAACCACCAGATTGTGTTCTTCTGCAATATCGACCAGCGCTTCGAGCATCTCCCGGCTATACACCGCACCAGTGGGGTTGTTCGGGTTGATGATAACGATGGCGCGGGTTTTGTCGGTGATTTTTGCGCGAATATCGTCAAGTGACGGCTGCCAGTCATTCTCTTCGTCGCAGAGGTAGTGAACCGGCTTGGCACCACTCAGAGATACCACCGCTGTCCACAGCGGATAATCGGGGGAGGGGATAAGCACCTCGTCGCCGATATTTAACAGCGCCTGGGTTGCCATGGTAATTAGCTCACTACAGCCGTTGCCCAGGTAGATGTCATTAACCTCAACACCGGGAATACCGATTTTTTGGCATTCCTGCATGATGGCTTTCCGGGCTGAGTACAAGCCTTTGGAGTCGCTGTAGCCCTCACTCTCCGGCAGCAGCCGAATCACGTCTTGAATGATCTCTTCTGGCGCGTTGAATCCAAATGCGGCCGGGTTGCCTATATTGAGCTTGAGGATGCGATAGCCTTCCTCTTCCAATTCATTGGCGCGGTGCAAAACCGGGCCGCGAATGTCATAACAGACGTTCTGAAGTTTGCTGGATTTGTAATAATGGCTCATGGCGATCTTCTAATCGTAAGTGATTGGTGCTGGCGGAATTGCCTCGCGATCAACAGTTAGCAACAGTATACGTCTTCAAAGGCTTGCAAGTGGAGTGATATTGATGGAAAAAGTCGTAAAATCCGCGGCGCAGTGGCGGGAACTTCTCAGCCCGGAGGAATACCATGTATGTCGCGAAAAGGGCACGGAGCGCGCGTTCACCGGGAAATACTATAAAGAGTCTGCCAACGGCGTATACCGATGCCGTTGCTGTGGTGAGGCGCTGTTCTCGTCAACCACGAAATACGACTCCGGCTCAGGTTGGCCGAGCTTCTACCAGCCAGCCGACGAAGGCGCTCTCGGAATCAATCGCGATACCAGTCATGGCATGATCCGCGAAGAGGTGGTTTGCGCTCGCTGCGATGCTCACCTGGGGCATGTGTTTAGTGACGGGCCGGCGCCCACAGGTCTGCGGTATTGCATCAACTCGGTGTCGCTAACTCTAGATAAATCAGAAGCTTGACCGATTTCTGCGCAGCTTGAATAAAAAATCGACAGAATTACTGAAAAAACGCATTATTTTGCGTTTGCGGTAAATTCAGGCTTGACGGCAGCGAGCAGGCTCCCTAAAATTCGCGCCACTTTCAGGCAACAGTGACTCGCAGCCTGGAAGGTTTGCGGCGTCCCCTTCGTCTAGTGGCCTAGGACACTGCCCTTTCACGGCAGTAACAGGGGTTCGAGTCCCCTAGGGGACGCCATTTATTTCGTCCTGTAGTGCTTGCACTGCAGAGCAGGGAAGAAAAGACCGGCCGTTTTTTCTTTCGCCAGAATGCGGTAATGACAGAGACTTGTCACCTTGACGCGCTCAAGGGCAACTCTTAAAATTGCCGCCGCTCTCGCTCAGGGTAGCAGCTCTAGTGAGAGGTTTGCGGCGTCCCCTTCGTCTAGTGGCCTAGGACACTGCCCTTTCACGGCAGTAACAGGGGTTCGAGTCCCCTAGGGGACGCCATTTATTCTGCTTCATCGGTTGTGAAATACCGGTGCGGTGTCGGCAAAATGACTTAAAGAGATTGCTCTAAGTCGCTGTTGACAAAAGAAAAAGGGAGAAATATTATTTCTCCGCTGCGCAGTAAGCGCAAATCAGATTTGCGGGAATAGCTCAGTTGGTAGAGCGCAACCTTGCCAAGGTTGAGGTCGCCGGTTCGAACCCGGTTTCCCGCTCCAAAAAATGAAAAGCGAAACACATGTTTCGCTTTTTTTTCGTCTGTACTTTTTGCCCACGCGCGGTGGGCAGTGAGGGGCTAAAGGGCTAGTGCATGCCGAATACCTTGGCACGCAAGTCCCGGTAGTGACCGCTGTCTGCGTCATCTTCATACGCCGTAGCGGCGTGGTAGCGTTCCTCGAGCTGCTGGTATTGCTCAAGTTCAGCGTCGCTGAGGTAGTGCAGGCAATCACCACCGAAATACCACAGCAGGTCGCGGTGCATCATCGGGGTGATGTCGGGGAAGTGCGCAATGATTTGGCACAGCAGGGCCTGGCCTCGCGCCAGGGCATCGTCACCGCTGAGTTGCTTTTGCAGTGCCTCAAAGCCATTTAGTAAGTCGTCGACAGCGTCTTGTGTGTAGGCACCGTGGCCCTCCAGGCCGTTTTTGCAGGTTTGAAAGAGTTGGTCGAAGAGTTGGTGGAAATACAGCGATCGACTATTCACAGTGGCTCCGTAGCAATGAATTCAGCGCGCCAGTGTATTCGATCTCTGCACCGTGGCAAAATACCGGCCCTTCTCACTATTTAAACGATGGGAAATCACTATGAGCAAAGCCCTAGAAATACGAGGGTTACGCAAGGTCTACGACAATGGCTTTGAAGCACTGAAAGGGATTGATTTATGTGTTGAGGAGGGCGACTTCTTTGCTCTGCTTGGCCCCAATGGCGCGGGAAAGTCGACGACCATTGGCATTATTTGCTCGTTGGTAAAGAAGACGGCGGGCTCTGTGAGTGTGTTTGGCCACTCGATCGATAACGAATTAGCGCTCGCCAAGAAAGAGATTGGCATTGTCCCTCAGGAATTCAATTTTTCGAATTTTGAAAGCGTTTGGGATATTGTCGTTAATCAGGCAGGTTACTACGGCTTGACAAGAGAGTTGGCCGAGCAGCGCGCCGAGACCTACCTTCGGCAGCTGGATTTGTGGGAAAAGCGCAACACTGCCTCACGCATGCTGTCGGGCGGTATGAAGCGCCGCTTGATGATTGCTCGCGCGCTGGTACATGAGCCGCGCCTATTGATCCTCGACGAGCCCACCGCTGGGGTGGACATTGAGCTGCGCCGTTCGATGTGGGCCTTTCTGAAGGAAATCAACCAGCGCGGCACGACCATCATTTTAACGACGCACTACCTCGAAGAAGCGGAAAGCCTGTGCCGGAACATTGCCATTATCGACAGCGGCGAAATTGCTGAAAACACGGCGATGAAGACACTGCTTAAGCAGCTTCACAGAGAGACCTTCGTGCTCGATACCAAAGAGCCGCTGCCCGATACCATTTCAATTGCGGGCTTTGAAACCCACAAAACGGATGAGCAAATGCTGGAAGTCGCGCTGGAGAAGGGCGGTTCCCTCAATGCGGTGTTTGCGGCCCTGAGCGAGCAGGGCGTTGAAGTTACCAGTATGCGTAACAAGGCGAATCGTCTTGAAGAATTATTTGTGTCGTTGCTAGCGAAGAGCTAGCGCGGCTCACTACGAGGTTATAAAACATGACAACGCGTGAACAGTGGATCGCCTTTATCACAATTGTGCGCAAGGAGATCCGGCGGTTTTTAAGAATATGGATGCAAACGCTGTTGCCGCCAGCCATTACCATGTCGCTGTATTTTATAATTTTTGGTGCCTTGATCGGCTCCCGCATTGGCGAGATGGGCGGCTTTACTTACATGGAATTTGTCGTGCCTGGCCTGATTATGATGTCGGTAATCACCAATGCCTACTCCAATGTGGTGTCGTCGTTCTTCGGGGCGAAGTTTCAGCGCTTTGTTGAGGAAATTCTGGTATCCCCGATGTCCAACAACACGGTGTTGTGGGGCTATGTGTTGGGCGGTGTGGCACGGGGCTTGTTGGTCGGCCTGATCGTCACCTTGCTGTCACTGTTTTTTACTCGCCTGCATATACAGCATATTGGCGTTACGGTTGGCATTGTGCTGATGACGTCCATCATGTTTTCGTTGGCTGGCTTTATCAATGCGGTGTACGCCAATAACTTTGATGATGTGTCGATTGTGCCGGTGTTCGTGTTAACGCCGCTGACCTACTTGGGTGGTGTTTTTTACTCGATAGATTTGCTGCCAGAATTTTGGGCGGATGTGTCGCGTTTAAATCCCATGCTCTACATCGTGAATGCCTTTCGCTATGGGGTGTTAGGGGTTTCGGATGTGAATGTGGGCACCGCTTTCTTGATGGTGGGGGTATTTACGCTGTTGGCCTATGGCTACTGCATGTATCTGCTTAACACCGGTAAGCGCTTGCGCCAGTAGGGGAGGCATTATGGGCATTCACGGGCCGCTGGGCGCGCAGGTAGACTACCCAGAGCACTATGATCCCACTGTGCTGCATCCCATTGCGCGCAGTGAGGGGCGCCAGCGACTCGGCATTGACGGCGCGACTCATTTCTACGGGGTAGACGTTTGGAACGCCTTTGAGCTGTCGTGGCTAGACCGCCGTGGAAAGCCCCATGTTGCGGTGGGAGAGTTTCATTTTCCGGCGGCGTCACCGTTTATTGTCGAGTCAAAGTCGTTCAAGCTGTACTTGAACTCCTTCAACCAAACCGCCTTTGATTCAGAGCAAGCGGTGTTGGCGGCATTGACGGAGGATCTCAGTCAGGCCTGTGGCGCCGAGGTAAAGGTCATTTTGCACCGACCGGAGCACTGGGATAAAACCTTATGTCCTGAGTCGATGGAAGGGCAGTGCCTAGATTCGCTGGATATCGACATCAGCGATTATCAGCCAAGCGCACAATTGCTGCGCTGTGAAGAAGGTGAGGTCGTCGATCAGCAATACTACAGCCACCTGTTGCGATCGCGCTGCCCGGTGACGGGACAGCCGGATTGGGCCTCCGTGAGCATTCGCTGCCGAGGCCCCAAAATCGATGAAGCAAGTTTGCTGCGGTATTTGGTTTCCTTTCGCCAGCAGAACGATTTTCACGAGCAGTGTGTCGAGCAGATTTTTTGCGACATTCAGCGAGCATGCCACACAGAAACACTAACGGTCTTCGCGCGCTACTTGCGGCGTGGTGGTCTGGATATCAACCCTTGGCGGGGTAGTAGCGAACCGGCTGAGCCGCTTAATCCGCGGGCGTTTAGGCAGTGATCTTAGGCCGGTAAGTAAATGACCGGATAGTGGTTTTAGCCGCTAATAGCGACAATCTTGTCATCGCCACAGGCCTTGTCAGGAGGTCAAATGCTCATTGCCAGTTATCTCCTTGGTTACGACGACAAAGGAAACGTGAACCACCTGGGTGTGGATCATGTTTTTCCTCGCGTAATTGATGGTGCCTGCTTTGAGTTGCACAAAATCGTTGAGGATGGGCGGGTGAGCATTTACGACCTGCTGATCTTCTTCCCTCAGGGCGAAGAGCCCAAGGACATGCTCTGCCTGCCGGATCTCCCAGAAGCGGCCGTGGCAGTGCTGCTTCACGACATTCCCCTGCCGGTGGTTGATTTTGCCTGCGGGCGCAATGTGCGCGTCGTGCTCGATTCGTCCAAGCCCACACAACACAAGCGCGACTGTGCCTAGGAGGCCTCATGTGGAAGCCTAACCGTGTGCGCAGTAAGCGCTACACCATGCATGGCCCCAGTTCGTCGGTGATGATCTGGTCAGAGCCGCGGCGCTTGGTGTATGCCGCAAATTTTGCCGCACAGATCCCTGCTGTCATCCTTCCTCTGGTAGAGAGCGACGAGCGCGCCAGCCTCGACAGTGCGACGATGCGGCGCCTGCTCAATGCCTCAGAGACATTTCGAGAGCGCTGCATAGCCGCTTCGTAAGTGCTCTTTTCCCATCAATTGTTTATGATGATCCCGTTTTTTAATTACGGGGAAATGCTGGTGTCTACTCACGCTCAACAACAGGCTTTTTGTACCATGCTTGCGATGCAAGACCGGATGAACCAGCGCGTGCATCCGCAGTGGATCGACCAGCAGTACGAGTGGTACCGCGCTGTTTGGATCGAGTGCGGTGAGTTGATGGATCACCAAGGATATAAGTGGTGGAAAAAACAGGACACAGATCTCGAGCAGGTTCAGCTGGAAGTTGTCGATATTTGGCACTTCGGTATGAGCGCCTTATTCGCCGCTGGAAAATCGCACGAGGCTATTGCCGCAGAGATGCTTGCAGAGCTTGAGAATAGCGAGCAAAAGTCGACTGATGTGTTAACCGCAACAGAGGCGCTGGCCAGTCACAGCTTGGTTAGTCGTTCATTTTCGGTCGCGCTATTCAGGGATCTACTGCTGGCCGTCGGCTTGGATTTTGTCACCCTCTATCGCCAATATGTTGGCAAGAATGTCTTGAATTTCTTCCGCCAAGACCACGGCTACAAAGACGGTAGCTACATAAAAACCTGGGCGGGCAAGGAAGATAATGTCCACCTCGTGGAAGTGCTGACTGAGTTAGATAGCGACGCGGCGGATTTTGCCGACCAGGTCTATGCGGCGCTGGCATCGCGTTACCCGGGGGCGTAGATCGTGAGTCAGGACGGCTTGTCGACTTCGGCCCTGGCGCGTCAGCTGGAGCTGCCCGTGCAGCAGCTGTTTGCTACGTTAAAGGACTATGGCTGGATACGGAAAATTGACGATGGTTGGGCACTGACCGCAAAGGGTGAATTTGAAGGTGGGCGTTACGTAAACAGTAAGCGTTATGGGCGTTATATTGTTTGGCCGCCGGCAATTATCGAACACCGCCTGTTTCAAGCGATGGAGAGTCAGCGTTTGCTGTCGGCGGCAGAGCTTGGCAAACCGCTGGGTATTTCCGCCAGGCAGACAAACCGGCTGTTGTGTGCGCTCGGCTATATCGTCTCAGGTCGCCGTGGCTGGGAGGCAAGTGGCAGTGGTCAGGCATTGGGCGGGCAAACCTGTGATAGCCCGCAAAGCGGCCAAAGTTATGTGATGTGGCCTGAGGACATGCTGGCGCATCCACCGTTACGTGAACTCCACCGGCGCAGTCAGCGCGGTGATGATTTGCTGAGTGAGTGTCGCAGTGCTGATGGCCGTCAGTGCAGTAGCGATGCCCACCGCCAGGTTGCCAACTGGCTGTACTTTGCCGGTTTGCGCTACGCCAGTGGGCAGCCACTGGCCGCGCCAACGGCAGGCGATGTCGACTTTTTTCTACCGGAATACCAGCTTTGCCTAGAGGTGTGGGGGGGGACTGAGCACCCCGATGTGCTGTCTGCCAGAATGGCGCGTGCCGAGATTTGCGCGCAACGCGGCATGACCGTCATCGATATTCACCCAGAAGACCTCGATGCGCTGGATGAATATTTAAGCCGCCGTCTTATCGAGGCCGGCGTTCATGTGCTGTAAACCTAGACTTCCTTATCGATAGCGGCCGCTAAGGCAAGGTCGCGGGCGGTAAGGCCGCCAGCGTCGTGACTGGTCAGGGCAATATCGACGCGGTTGTAGCTATTGCTCCAGTCGGGGTGATGATCAATTTTTTCTGCTCGCAGGGCGACGCGCGTCATAAAGGCGAAGGCGTCGACAAAATGATTGAACTCCAGCTGGCGAGTGAGTTTATCGCCTTCTAATTGCCAATGAGGCAGCTGTTTCAATGCATCGGCGATTTCTTTATCTGTCAGTTTGACGGTCATAATTGTCAGAATCCTTGTTGCTATTATTGGCGGCTTTACTGTCTTTGCAGAATCACGCCGCATTCCATGTGGTCAGTGTAGGGGAACTGGTCAAACAGCGCGAAGGCGATTGTGTGATGTGTGCCGCGTAATTGCTCTAGGTCTCTGCGCAATGTCTGCGGATTGCATGAAATGTAGATGATGCGCTCAAAGCGGGCAATGAGCTCGCGCGTACCGGCGTCGAGCCCCGCTCTGGGAGGGTCGACAAGTACGCAGCCAATATCGTAGTCAGCGAGGTCTTTTCCTTCCATTCGCCGAAACTGCCGTTCACCATTGAGTGCGCTGGTAAATTCCTCACTCGACATGCGCAGAATATCGATATTATCCAGGCCGTTGTGAGCGAAGTTTTCTCTGGCGGCTTTTACTGAGGTTTTGGATATTTCTGTGGCCAAAACTTTGCGAAAGCTGCGTGAAAGCGGGGCAGTGAAGTTACCGTTGCCGCAGTAAAGCTCCAACAGATCGCGCTTTTCGTCGCCTTCGGCATGTGCGATGGCCCACTCGATCATTTTGCAGTTTACCTGAGCATTGGGTTGCGTAAAGCCGCCCTCGTATTGGCGATAGTGGTATTGGCTGTTGCCGATTGGGAGGGTCTCTTCCACATAGTCTTGGCCGATAACACACTTCTGTTTTCGGCTGCGGCCGATAATACTAATGCCAAGCTGCTCCGTTAAGGCCGTGGCAGCCGTCTGCCAGGCGTCGTCAAGCCGCCGGTGATATATGAGACTGACTAACATGTCGCCGCTGAGGGTGCTTAGAAATTCGATCTGAAACAGGCGGTGGCGCAGCACGGGTGCGTTAATGAGTTCGGAGCGCAGCACGGGCATCAGCTTGCAGATCGCCTCGCTGGCTACGGGGAAGTCGTCGACACGCAGCGGTACTTTGGGGTCGTTAGGGTCGAACATGGCATAGAACAGGTCATCATTGTTATGCCACACACGAAATTCAGCACGCATACGATAGTGCTTGGGGGAAGACGGAAAAACCTGAGGAGAGGGCAGGCCGAGATCGCCAAACAGGCTGCGACAAGCACTTACTTTTTCGTCTAACAAGTGTTGGTATTGCTCGGGCTGAATGAACTGGCTGGTCATATTGGTGGTTATCCTAAACGGCTACGATTGCGCGCAGACCAGATCTCGGTGGCTTTTGCGTAGGCTGCATCGATATCAAGTTGGGGAGTGCGAAGTTGCACGGCAATGGCAATGCTGCCTAATACGGCGTACTTGCCGTATTCACTGATGTTGTCGTCACACCACGCCTCGCGAAGGCACAGGCTGCTGAGCTCGGTTTGCCAGGTTTGGCGGCCGTCGAGCAGTTTTGGCCACTCTTGTTCGCCCAGTACGCCGTTGTGTACCGTTTTCACCTTGCAGATAGCCTCCGGCTTGCGCTCGGCCTCGCCGGCCTCGCCTTTAAATACTGCAGCATGGGGTTGCTGAAGCAGCGCAGCGGCCTGTTGGTGACTGTCGCTATAGGCGGGGTGGAAAATACTTTGCAGGGAGTGGGGCGCGGCGAAGGGGTTGATTAGCCTGGCGAGGCTATGAACCGGGGAGCGCAGTCCAAACAACTGGCGCATCTCCATCATCCGTTGCAGGCCCGGGCAGAATAAACGCAACGGCAGGTAGCAGAAATTACCTTGTTTAAGTGCCGTCGCACATTCTGAGAGGTCTTCTACCACAGGCTCGCCAAGTTCCCGCAAAAGTTGTTCGCTGTAGGCGCGGCCTGCTGTGTGGCCAGCTGCACCGTGCATCACCGTGCGAACGCCGCTATCGGCCAGCGCCAGCGCCGCCAACAGATACCAGGCTTGCTGGCGCCGTTTGCCGGCATAACTTGCCCAGTCCAGGTCCACGGAAAGTCCCGGCAAAGATAGACTGTCGCGCACCGCGTGGACGAAACCTGCGAGTTCCTCTGGGCTTTCTTCTTTCACTCGCAGCAGCATCAAAAACGCGCCGAGCTGGACGTCTTCCACCTCACCATTCAGAAGCATGGTCATGGCGCTACGCGCTTCTTCCAGCGTCAACGAGCGGGAGCCGGATTTACCCTTCCCAAGAATTCGCACATATTGTGCGAAGGGGTGTTCAGTCATAACAGGCCTTTATTTCCAGGGCGTGCTCTCATGGTGTGGGAGCCGCCCGGATGATGGTTGCACAGAGGGGGAATTTTACCAGCTGAGGCAGTGTCTGTACCGGGTGCACAGTGTAACGAGTTGTGAATAGTTGATGCTTACCGCCTCTGGGTGGCCTTGATCGCCGAGTTGATAATGTTCTTGCGCGCGTTCAAGCCCGATAGATTGCGCGTGTTGCGCCGCGAGAGTATTCAGGTAAACCACGACATCACCGCAGGCAATGCACGGTAGGGCGCGTTCCAGGCTGTCGTTAGCCTGTAATAGGTGTAGCGTGGTCAAAAGCTGAGTGCCTTTTCTTCACTGGCAATAAGGGTTTGCAGCGCCGAATCGCTCAGTGCGGTTACCTCAATGCCAGTCGCGTGAGTTGCGGTGGTCGTGGCGCCTGTGGTGTAGATGCGGGTGAGGCCGAATTCCTCGAGTTGCGAGCAAAGCAGCGGATTTGCGCAGAGCGAAGCGAAAACATCAGGCCACAACACAAACTGAACGTCTTGGCCAAACACGAGGGCGGTGAGTGCCAAGTCGCAGGCGTGTTGAAGTGCGTGGTTTTGGCTCACTAGCAGCAGCATGGTCTACCCCGAAAATCGCAGACTGCGTTGTGCGCGGCTGTCTTGCTCGAGCCAGTAGGCCAGCCCGGCTATCGCACAATGTTCGGGCAGCTTCTCGGGCGTCAACCCTCGTGCGCTCGCGCTATTGCTGCAAAGGCTGAGCTCGGTACCTGATCGCTCAGCGATGGCTTGCCAGTGTTCTAGTTCTGAGGCCGAGTCGGGGTCGGACATTGCCAGTGCAACACTCTCGCCACTGAAAAAAATACAGCCTAACTCATGCCCGGCGGCAAGCAGCGCTTCGCAGAAGCCAATAGCGTGTGGGGTATTGCCCTTTGCGTTGACACCGTTGAGCATAATGGCAAAGCGCATGGTAAAGAATGGTCAGTTGCTGAGTAGATATAAGGCCCCACCTGAAAGTGGGGCCGAAACGGGGCTTAATCGTCGCCGCTGAATACACCCAGTAGGTGCAGCAGGTGTACGAATAGGTTGTAGATATCCAGGTACAGCGCAACGGTGGCGCGGATATAGTTTGTTTCACCGCCGTGGATAATACGGCTGGTATCAAACAGGATCAGGCCAGACATAATGAAGACGGCTGCTGCCGATATCGCCAAAGACGCCGCTGGCACCTGAAAGAAGATGTTGGCAATACTCGCCACGACAATAACAAGCAGGCCGACCATCAGGAATCCGCCGAGGAAGGAGAAGTCCTTGCGGGTGGTCAGTGCATAGGCTGACAGGCCGAAAAAGACCAGCGCTGTGCCGCCTAGGGCTTGCATTACCAGCTCAGGGCCATTGGGAAGTGCCAGATAAGCGCTGAGCATAGGGCCCAGTGCCGCACCCATAAGCGCAGTAAACACAAAGGTTGCAATCAAGCCCTTGCCGGAGTTTGCTGTGGCATTGACAACAAACAGCATTACCAGACCGCCAAGTGACAGGCCCAGGGCTGCACCGCGCCCAAGTTCCATAGCCATTGCCAAACCGGAAAACAGCGCACTATTGAGCAGGGTTAGCCCCAGCAACATATAGGTGTTGCGCAGAACCTTACTAACCTCAACGGCGGGGGCCGTGGTAGTGGACTGAAAAACCGCTTTTTCTTGCATGATTAACTCCGTTGTTAAAAGCATCATCTCATCAAATGATACGCACTAGACACGACTTTGGAAACTCGAAACGCAGCTATTTTTGTACTTGATAGTGATTCGAGGCGAGGAGGGAGGGAATCCGTGCAACGTCTACCACTGGACTGGCTTATTGGCTTGGTAAGCCATTGAAAAGCCAGCTTAAACGTCGTGGAATAGGATATTGCTGAACGTTTTTATTCTCCAGCTAGCCCGCCGCCGCGAGGGTGTTTATATCAGGCCACTGTTGCTGGGCTGTTGGCGCAAACCACTTTTCATGTGTTTTTGTGAGCGTAGTAGACCGAGCGGTACCAAGCGACTACTGAGGCGGGAGCGGTGATAAGCCCGTACTGCCAGGAAATGTCGTTAAACCCGCCTTCAAAAAACAACATTTCTAGCTCGATGGCCACGGCTTGAATGACGACAAAAAACAATAATAGCGATGCCGGTAGCCGCAGGGCGAATATGCCGCAAATTAGCAGTAAAATGGCCCCGCCAGCCAAGGCCGGGACTAGTGCAACCACAAAACTGAGCCCGGCTATATAGAGTAGCTCCAGCCCGATCGATCGTGCGGCGATGGCTACAAGACCCGCATGGGCAAACGCCGCGAACACCGCCGTAGCCATGGCCGCAGGGAAGAGTTGATGAAGGTATGATGCCGTCAGGCCGACGGGCCTTTGTCCTTCACTCGAAATCATCGTTGATTCCCTTCGTTAGCGTGTCGAGGCCCGGCGTTAACTGCTCTGCCTAATCGCCGGCAATGGCAGTGATGCTCGACACTACATTCGTTTGCTATGGTAGCGTCAAACATTGCTCGCGTCGCTGTCGGTCGTTTGTCGCGAGAGGCCGCCCGAATAGTCGAAAAGGCGGTTGGCCGGAAATCGCTCGGTCTGGGCTGCGTAAAGGGGAGAGGTTGGTGGATGAAATATTGTGTAATCGCGGTCGTATTGATGCTAGGAATGGCGTGTTATGCCGAGCCTATTTGTGATTTCCCGAAAGAGTATTGTGTGTCCCAGGCGGCGTTTGATGATGCGGAGTCGAGTCTAGCCGGTACCCTGACGTTGATTCAGGCGAAAATTGACGATAATGGCTTTGAGGATTTTTTAGTCGAACGAGAGGAGATCAAGCACAGCCTAAGCCAGGGCCAAGCTGCCTGGCAGAATTATCGGGACCAACATTGTGCAGCGGTCTTTCGGTTAATGAGTGGGGGTAGCTCCCGGCACGTGGACGAACTTAGTTGCCTGACAGACCTCACTAACGCGCGGGTGCGCCAGCTGCAGGAGCTCTACGAAGTACAGTGATAATAGGGTGATGTCGGGCAGCCTTATTTTGGCGTGCCGAGTACCTGCCATTTCTCCGTCGATGTAGCGCGTCGAACCTGCCAGTTTTCCCCATCCTGACTGCGGTAGGCCGCGTAAGTGGTGCAGCAGCCTCCTGCACCCAAGGCCTGCGTGCCGATTTCAATTTGAATGTACTTGCCGTCAAACGCGAGTTGTTCTCTCACGCATTGTTGCGGCAAAAAATACGGGGCGGGTTTGAATAGCAGAGTCCAGTGCGGTGCTGCGCCCTCGGCGCCTGTCAGCCGATATACCTTGCAGTCTTTTATGCCAAAAGACACGGCCTTGCCGTGCGCCACTGGTAGCTTCACAGGCGGTGTCGTGAAGTTTGGCGTGACATTGGCGCTGTGTGGCGGTTCGCTATTCGGTGGTAGCGAAAACCCCAAACAGAGGGAGGAGAAAAGTGCCAAACCGAATGATGTGACGCTGAGTGCGATCCAACGCGACTGAGCAAGCGATAGGGCGATTGTCATAGTTCCAGCTGCCTCAACGTTGACCGTTCTTGCACCTTCCTTCCGAATGCGGCCAGTTTTGATCAGTCTACTTGCCCAATGTGATTTTCGCGTCGATGGCGCGCTTTAATCGCTCAATGAGCGAATAAAGTATATCCGTAGAGGGTGTTAGTGCCGAGCTAAGCGAAAATAAAAAGCACCCAGTTGCGCTGGGATGACGTTCCTGGTCGGGCTTTCAGTGCAGATACGGGAGCAGAAGAGGGCGGTGAATGCTGAGAGAGAAATGGCGGAGGGGCAGGGATTCGAACCCTGGGACGGTCGCCCGTCGCCGGTTTTCAAGACCGGTGCTTTCGACCACTCAGCCACCCCTCCGGAGAAGCCCGAGATTATACCTAGGTTTGTTTCTGAAACAAGCGTATTTCTAAAAAAGACTTATAAATCAGATGGGTGTGGCTAAAAATTAGGCAAAAAAAGCCCGGCAATTGCCGGGCTTAGGTGAGATATCGTCAAACTTAGTTCCGGGGGTCGTTGGCCGCTCTTGGCAGCTTCGGACGATCCGGGTTAGGTTGCGCCATAACACTGGCGTCTAGCACTGGCGCTTGCGGTTGCGCCGTGGTGATATCCACAGTGCCAACCGGGCTGGGTGCAACGCGCGGATCGTTGGCGGCTCTGCCTTGTGGCTTGGCAACACTGCTGGGAGCGGCGGGTGACGGCGCGACATTAGGCTCGCTTGCTACAATCGGCGCTTCGGGCTCTGATGCTGTTTCAGCCGCTGTATCCGGTGCTGACGGTTCAGCCGGTGCTTCAGCGGCTGGTTCGACGTCCTGCGCCGGCGTATCGGACGGTGGTGTCGCTTCAGTGTTCGCTACCTCGGCTTCGGCTGCGCTGTCTTCCGTCGCTGTCGGTTCGGCCTTTTCATTGCGCTTGGCTGGCGCCGGCTCGTTTTCAGTAACGGCGGTTTCAGTTGCCTCTACCTCCACTGAGTCGTTGCTGACGGTGTCCTTCACGTCTGCAGCCGGGGCAGTGGGCGCAGTAGCTTGGTTCGGCGTTTCCTCGCTGCGGGGGGCGGGAGCCTCTGCCGCTGTGATGGGCGCCTCTGTCGTCGGAGCCGTTTCAGTGTTTACCTTCGCATCCTCTGCAGTCTCCTCAGCAACAATACTGTTGCGTGCTTCTTCCGGCAAAGCATCTACGGGTGCGGCACTGCGTTTACGTTCCTGGGGGCCGCGAGGGCGACGGTTGCCGCGGCGACGCGGGCGATTGTTTGACTCATTGCCCTTGTTATCGCTGTCGGCCTGATCGTTTTCCGGCTTGCGCGTGTCGTTGCTCGGCTTGTCATTGCCTTTGTTCGCCGCCGTATTGTCGCGATCATTGCGATTACGGTTGCGATTGCGGTTGTTGTTGCGGCTATCGCTGCGATTGTCACCGCGCTCGTCATTGCGCTTATCGCGGTTTTGCTTATTGCCGCCGCGTTCGGTGTTCGCTTTCGCTGTGTCGCTGTCACCACCTTGGTTGTTGCGATTGCGCTGGTCGTTGGGGCGACGATTGCGGTTGCGGTTCTGGCCGCCGCGGTTGTTGTTGCGGTTCTGACCACCGCGGTTGTTGTTGCGGTTGCGATTATTGGCGCGGCGTGGTTCAGGAGTGGGCTCGGGTTCAGGCTCTTCGCCTTTAAAGAAGGCGGCGATACTTTTACCCAGCTTGCTGAAAAAGCCTTCCTCATCCGCCTTTTGCTCAGCAGGTTTATTGTCGGCGGGTTTGTCGCTTGCCGGCGAAGGTGCTGGCGCCGGTGTTTTGGGTGCCAGGGTGCGAACCACCGCAGCGGGTGCGGCGGCCGGCGCTTGTGGGGCCTTGATTTGCTCGTCTTCACTTTCCGCTTCAGCGGCAATTTTGTAGCTGACCTCGGCATCGCCGTCGATGTCGCTCTCGCGCAGGCGGGCTACCTCGAAATGTGGCGTGTCCAGGTGTGGGGCGGGGATCACTACCACACGCACGTTACTGCGCTGTTCGATGTCGTGTATTGCCGTGCGCTTTTCGTTCAGCAGGTATGAGCCAACATTGACGGGAACAATGGCGCGAATTTCGGCGCTTTTCTCTTTGTTCGCTTCCTCTTCAACGAGGCGAAGAATCGACAGGGCGAGGGATTTGGTGTCGCGAATAGTGCCCTGGCCGCTACAGCGGGGGCAGACTTTGGCGCTGGTCTCGCCCAGAGAGGGGCGGAGGCGTTGGCGAGACATTTCAAGCAGGCCAAAGCGCGAGATTCGCCCGGTTTGGATGCGGGCGCGGTCGGTTGCCATGGCATCCCGAACCCGGTTTTCCACTTCGCGTTGGTTTTTGGCTGCCATCATATCGATAAAATCGACAACGATCAGGCCTCCGATATCACGCAGCCGCAACTGGCGGGCAATCTCATCAGCCGCTTCAAGGTTGGTTTGCAGTGCAGTTTCCTCGATATCGCCGCCCTTGGTTGCTCTGGCAGAGTTGATATCGATGGAGACGAGTGCCTCTGTTGGGTCGATAACGATAGAGCCGCCGCTGGGGAGTTGAACCTCGCGCTGGAAGGCCGATTCAATCTGGGACTCTATCTGGTAGCGGTTGAATAGGGGAACCTGGTCTTGGTAGTAGCGCACCTTGTTTTTAAAGTGCGGCATCACCTGTTCAACGAAGTGCATCGCTTCGTTGTAGGATTCCTCAGAATCGATCAAGACCTGGTCGATATCGTCGCGCAAATAGTCGCGAATTGCGCGGATAATAACGTTGCTTTCCTGCAGGATAAGCACCGGAGCCTTGCGCTCTTCACCGGCTTGCTGAATCGCTGACCACAGGTGAAGAAGGTAGTCTAAATCCCACTGCAGTTCTTCCGAGCTGCGGCCGATGCCCGCTGTGCGAACAATGACGCCCATGCTGTCTGGGATGTTGATGCTGTTCAGCGCATCGCGCAAAGCGGCGCGCTCCTCTCCCTCAATGCGACGAGAAATGCCGCCGGCACGGGGATTGTTAGGCATCAGTACCATGTAGCGGCCGGCGAGACTAATAAAGGTTGTGAGTGCAGCGCCTTTGTTGCCGCGCTCCTCTTTTTCAACCTGAACGATAACTTCGGTGCCTTCTTTTACAAGGTCCTTGATTTTCGCACGGCCGGAAACGTCAGAAGGGTTGCGGTAGAAATATTCTTTGGAGATTTCTTTAAGGGGAAGAAAGCCGTGGCGTTCGGCGCCGAAGTCGACAAAAGCGGCTTCAAGGCTGGGTTCAACGCGGGTAATTTTACCCTTGTATACGTTGGCTTTTTTCTGGACGCGGGTACGGTTCTCGATATCCAGGTCGTAAAGGCGTTGCCCGTCTACGAGGGCAACACGCAACTCTTCTGGCTGAGTTGCGTTAATAAGCATTCTTTTCATGAGCTATCAAATCCCAAAAGCCGGGATCTGTCGGGCCGCTCACGTGATTGAGCATCTATAAGCGTTGCAATGAGTCGATTGGGCCTTATGGGCGCCGGGGCCGTTTTCGGCCAGCGTTCTCATTGTGTGCGGCATGGTCGTTTATTGCCGCGCTTTTCTCGGCGCGATTGTTCACGCGCTGGTCGTCGTTCGTCTAATACGGTAGGCGCAGGGTATACGCGCCAAATATCGGTAACGTCTATTCGTACGTCGCTTTTACAGAGTTCTATCACATCTACGGTGCCGGCAAATCTCGGCAGCACAATGTTTTATGTACCGGCACTACGCTAAAATGCCGCCGGTACACTGTTTGTTCACGTGGTGAGGCGCTGCCAAATTCCCTATGGCGATATCTGCCTCTGTAGACGGTTGGCGGTTTTCCCTTGCAACACAGCCCTGCTGTGGCGGGAACCGGGCCCAACGGCTACGCGTTGGAATATAGCAGTATTCAGTAGTTGTCTCAATGATTTACCGAGGTTTTGAGTGAGTTCAGACGGATTAGTTAATCCCGCAGTGCGGTTTGTCACCGTGACTGACGATTTTGCCGGGCAGAGGCTGGATAACTTTTTAATGAGAGAGTTAAAAGGTGTTCCTAAGTCTAAGATTTATAACATTTTACGCCGTGGCGAAGTGCGAGTGAATAAATCGCGGGCTAAGCCGGCATACAAGCTCATGGCGGGGGATGTGTTACGTATTCCGCCTGTTCGGTTGGCGCAGCGCGAGACGGTGCCTGTGTCGACTTCGCTGGCGACGCGGATCCGCGATGCGGTGATCTACGAAGATGAGGGCTTGATGATAGTCAATAAACCCTCGGGATTGGCGGTGCATGGCGGCAGTGGTGTGTCGATGGGCCTGATTGAATCTCTGCGCCAAATATACTCGGAGTGTCGGCATTTGGAATTGGTTCACCGCCTTGATCGCGACACCTCAGGCTGTGTCATGGTTTCTAAAAAAAGAAGCGTTCTTAAGGAATTGCATCAACTTCTTCAGAAAAAGCATGCAGTCGATAAGCGTTATCTTGCGCTGGTGGGCGGGAGTTGGCCTGTGCGCAAAAATCAGGTGAATGTGCGACTGCAGAAAAATGTGCTGCAGTCCGGTGAAAGGATGGTTCGTGCAGGTATTGAGGGAAAGGTCTCGCTCACCGAATATCGGCTGCTCAAGCGTATTGAGGGTGCTAGCTTGGTGGAGGCCAGACCAATTACCGGGCGCACCCATCAAATTCGCGTTCACTGCCAGTACGCTGGGCATCCGATCCTTGGTGACGAAAAATATGGGGACGACGCGGCGAATCAGCGTTTTCGCGAAAAGGGCTTAAAGCGTTTATTTCTGCACGCCCATTCGTTGTCTTTTACTTTGGGTGAAAGGAAAGTCTCGGTGGAAGCGCCTCTGCCAAGTGACCTACAAAAAGTTCTAGAAAGCGAGGGTAACTAGCCGTCATGCTTATTATTTTTGACTGGGATGGGACGCTGCTCGATTCATCTGACAAGATCGTGGCGTGCATGCGCCAGGCCGCTGCCGACTGTGGCGTCGCGCCGCCGAGCCCGGCGGAGGTGCGCGATATTATTGGCTTGGAATTGAGTCGCGCGATTGCGATTCTTTTTCCTTCGAGGTCTACAGCGGGTGTCGCCGAGATTCGCGATGCCTACGCACGGCGTTTTGTAGAGGCTGATCGCCAGCCATGCTCGTATTTTGACGGGGTTGAGCGTGGTTTGCGGCGCTTGCACGCGGCGGGCCATCAGTTGTGCGTGGCAACGGGCAAAAGTCGCAAGGGCTTGAACCGGGTATTCTCGCACTTGCCGGAGGCCGCGCTGTTTACTGCCAGTCGCTGCGCCGATGAAACGGCGTCAAAGCCAGATCCGTTGATGTTGCGTGAATTGTGTGAGGCCCTGAGTGTCGCGCCGCATGACGCGGTCATGGTCGGCGATACGGAGTATGACCTGGAGATGGCTCATCGCTTTGGTATGCCGTCGATAGGTGTTAGTTACGGCGTGCATCATCCTGATCGCCTAAAGCGGTGGGGGCCTCGCGCCATTATCGACCATTTCGACCATCTGGATGCGGCGCTGCCGCGCTAAGTCAGGCTCGCGCGGCAGGGTTGCCTAGGGGAGGGTGTAGCCCTCGTTGGTCAGAAAATCCACCAAACGTATGAGCGGTAAGCCAATCAGGGTATTGGGGTCGTCGCCGCTCAGGCGCTCAAATAAACTAATGCCCAAGCCCTCCATTTTGAAGCCGCCGGCGCAGTCGAACGCGGGCTCTTTGTCCACGTAGCGAGTGATCTGGTCGGTGGTCAAGGGGCGAAAATAGACGGTAAACGTTTCTACGCAGTTCTGCTGGCGGCCGCTTTGGCTGTTAATTAGGCATAGGCCGGTGTGGAAGTGCAGCGTTTTGCCGGAGCAAGCTTGAAGCTGCTCAATGGTTCGGTTCCGGTCGCCGGGCTTGCCCAGCGCGATGCCGTCGAGGTCTGCAACCTGATCACTGCCAATAACTAGGGCGTCTTTGTGCTGAGTGGCCACGTGGGCGGCTTTCTGCTGCGCTAGGCGCAGTGCGGTCTCTGCGGGCTTTTCCGTATTTAATGGTGTTTCGTCGATATTCGGAGCGTGACACTCGGCTTGTATGCCGAGTTGGCTGATTAATTGCTGGCGGTAGCGCGAGCTAGAGGCGAGTACGATCCTGGTGGGGCTGGCCATTTAATGCGGGGTCCGGTCAGAAGTTTCGGGCAGTTTAGCAGAATCCCTGCCGCCAATTTGCAGGGGCTTGGGGGCAGTGGCTTGCCCGCGGTTCTTGTGTGGGCGAAAAGGCGGCGTAAGCGCCTAAAAATACGGCTTTTTGCTTTGACATCGCCCGGTCAAATCCCTATGATTGCGCGCTTATGCAAAGACAGCCCCTGCCTAAGCAGCTGGATGCGAGGAAACTCTGCATCAGCGCTGCGGAAATTTGCGCGAAGATCAGCGTAAGCGAGTTACCCCGTTTTGCGGCGGGACTGGCTTCTGATAACGGCGAAGTACTGGCCGATATCAAGCTGTATCGAGATGAACAGGGGTTTTACCGAGTGGATGGGAAGGCTCGTGCTGCAGTCGAAGTGAACTGCGAGCGCTGTTTACAGGCCATGCCCATTGAAATTGCGGCGGAATTCGCTCTCGCTCTAGTGTGGACCGAGGAGCAGGCCAAAGCTTTGCCGAAGTCATTGGATCCGGTGATTTTGGGTGAAGAGCTACTGGCGCTCGATGAGTTATTGCAAGGCGAGCTGATTATCAGCACGCCTTTCGTTAGCTACCACGATATAGACGAGTGCAAAACCACCGCGCCAACTGACTATCCCGCGCCGGAAGGCGCCGGAATTGAAGAGAAGGGCGAGTCGCCTTTTTCTGTACTGGGGTCATTAAAACCCCAAGATTAAGTGAAGAGGAATTGTTGAGCCATGGCTGTTCAGAAAAGCAAGAAGACCCGTTCTCGTCGCGGCATGCGTCGTTCACACGATGCACTGTCTAGCGCAGCGCTGTCAGTAGACCAGACTAGCGGTGAAAAGCATCTGCGCCATAACGTTACCGCTGACGGTTTCTTCCGTGGCCGTAAAGTAGTCGCTGGTAAAGACGACTAACATTTGCGTGGCATCACTGCGGCTAGCCGTTGATGCAATGGGCGGAGACTTCGGTCTCCGCTCTACGATTCCCGCCTCCGTTCTCGCACTGAACGAGAATTCAGAACTTCATATCACGCTAGTAGGCGACGAGCCCGCTATTCGTGCTGCCCTGGCTGATTCCAGCGCGCCCCTCGACCGCTTATCTATTGTCCATGCGCCGGATGTGGTGCTGATGGATGATAAACCTGCTTCGGCACTTCGAACAAAACGCCAGTCGTCCATGGCGATCGCTTTAGAGCTGCTTCGTGATGGCCAGGTGTCCGCGGTGCTTAGCGCCGGAAACACGGGCGCACTCGTGGCAATGAGCTGCATTATTGTCCAGCGCATGGACGGCATTCGCCGGCCCGCGATCTGCGCCCCAATCCCCTCCGACCACCATCACACCTTCATGCTGGATCTCGGCGCAAATGTCGAGTGCAGTGCTGAAGAACTTCGCCAGTACGCAGTGATGGGGAGTGCTCTGTGCAGCGTTGTGGATGGCAATGCCCAGCCGCGCGTTGGTTTATTGAACATTGGTGAGGAGCTGATAAAGGGGACCGCACTGATGCAAGACACGGCGGCGCTGTTGAACGAGGAACCACGGCTTAACTACGTGGGCTTCGTTGAGGGCGGGGATATTTTTGGCAGCGAGGTCGATGTGGTGGTTTGCGATGGCTTTGTTGGCAATATCGCCTTGAAGGTGAGTGAAGGTACGGCGTCATTTATCAATCGAACACTGCGTGCCCAGCTGCGCGAAACCCTTCTCGGGCGCTTGGTCGGTTTATTGTTGTTGCCGGTGCTGAAGCGTTTTCAAAAGCGGCACGACCCGCGTCATTACAACGGCGCTGTACTGCTCGGGCTGAAGGGAGTGGTTGTGAAAAGTCATGGCAGCTCTGATGAAAAAGGTTTTCTAGCGGCAATCCAGCAAGCCGCTAGAGCAGTCGGCCAGGATCTACCAGCGCGCATCGCCGAGCATTTGTAGCGCGATGCGCCATTTAAAAATCAATAAGTGAATAGATAACAAAGGATGTACAACTGATGGAAGCAAAGAAGTTAGCATTCGTTTTTCCCGGACAAGGTTCGCAGAAAGTCGGCATGCTTGCCGATTTAGCGGCAGCCTTTCCCGAGGTGAAGAACACCTTTGCCGAGGCCTCTGACGCCCTGGATTACGATATGTGGGCGTTGGTTCAAGAAGGTGAGCAAGCTCAGCTGAATCTGACCGAGACGACACAGCCCGTGTTGCTTACCGCTAGTGTGGCGGTGTGGCGCCTGTGGTTAGCACAGGGTGGCCTGCGCCCGGCGATGATGGCCGGGCACAGCCTGGGTGAGTTCTCTGCGCTGGTCTGTGCCGGTGCAATCGACTTTGCTGACGCCGTGCGACTGGTTCGTGCGCGTGGCCAATATATGCAGACTGCCGTGCCGGTGGGTGAGGGCGCTATGGCGGCTGTGCTGGGGTTGGATGACGCGAAAATTGAAGAGATTTGTGCGGCAACTGAGGGCGTTGTTGAGGCGGTGAATTACAACTCGCCTGGACAGGTGGTTGTGGCGGGACATACCCAGGCTGTGGAAGCGGCGCTGGGTGCGCTGAAAGACGCCGGTGCCAAGCGCGCGATGTTGCTGCCGGTGAGCGCCCCTTTCCATACTTCATTGATGCGCCCAGCGGGTGAAAAGCTAGCCCAAGCCTTGGCAGAATTGACGATTAACGCGCCTGTCATTCCCGTGGTGCACAATGTTCACGCACAAACTGAAGCAAACCCGGCTCAGATCAAGGAATTGCTGACTCAGCAGATATACAGTGCGGTCAAATGGGTGTCCTGTGTGCAGACAATGACCGACTCTGGGATCGAGATGACGGTAGAGTGCGGGCCAGGCAAGGTGCTGAGTGGCTTGAATAAGCGAATTCAGAAATCGCTGCAGTGCTTGAACGTAGAGAGTCCAGAAACCCTAGAGGCCGCATTGGCTGCGGTCGCCGAATAATAAGGAAGTCGTTGTATGAGTGATAAAGTTGCATTGGTGACCGGAGCAAGTCGCGGTATTGGGCGGGCAATCGCTCTGGCACTAGGCGAGGCAGGTTACACCGTCGTTGGCACGGCTACATCGGAGTCAGGTGCAGAGTCAATATCTGCAGGCTTCGCTGAGCAGGGCGTGACGGGCTGCGGAATGGTATTGGATGTTGCGTCATCACAGTCAGTGGACGCCGTGCTTAAGGCCATTGGTGAGCAATACGGTGCACCTACCGTACTGGTGAATAACGCCGGTATTACCAAAGACAATATTATGATGCGAATGAAAGAAGAGGAGTGGTTCGATGTCATCGACACTAATCTCAACTCTCTTTATCGCATTGCAAAAGCCAGCCTGCGCGGCATGACTAAAGCGCGCTGGGGGCGAATTATCAATATCAGCTCTGTTGTGGGCTCAATGGGCAATGCTGGTCAGGCCAATTACGCCGCGGCAAAGGCCGGAATGGACGGCTTTACTCGAGCGCTTGCCCGGGAGATTGGTTCTCGTGGAATCACGGTGAACAGCGTAGCGCCGGGGTTTATTGATACGGACATGACGAAGAAATTGCCCGAGGAGCAGCGTGAATCCCTCGCGGGGCAAATTCCTCTGCAGCGCCTGGGGCAGCCCGAGGAAGTTGCGGCCGTTGTCGCGTTTTTGGCGAGTGATGCCGGGGCTTACATTACGGGTGAGACAATTCATGTAAATGGCGGTATGTATATGGCGTAAACATTTGAAAAATAGGGCTTTCTTTCTAGAAATGTCGAATTTTTCTGTTTTAGCTATGCACAAGCGTCGGTAGTCGATGTAGAATTAGCGTCCAAGTGCTGGGCCGTACGCATCACTATTTTCGGTGAACGACTGAGTTGCCCTAGGGTGAGTCAGGCGCTCCAAACTTTAAAAATTAATTAGGAGTCATTTAGGACCATGAGTAGCATTGAAGAACGCGTCAAGAAAATTGTGGCAGAGCAACTCGGTGTTAAGGAAGACGACGTGCAGGAGTCTGCCTCTTTTGTAGAAGATCTGGGCGCAGATTCTCTGGATACCGTTGAGCTGGTAATGGCCCTTGAAGAGGAATTTGAAACTGAAATTCCCGATGAAGAAGCCGAGAAGATCACAACTGTGAAGCTGGCCATCGATTACATCAAAGAAAATCTGCAGTAAGTTTTCTGCACAGGCGGGAATTCCCGCAAGGAAAAAGCCGTTTCTATGAACATAGAGCGGCTTTTTTTTATGCCTGAAGATAAAGTTTGCGCGCAGATTGCGATAGTATTCTGCCGGTAAAGGCGGTAGCTCGGTATCAGATAGCCAGTTTCTGTAGGGTAAGCGAGCATAGAAAATAGGTAGCTGGAGGTATTCATGTCAAAGCGCAGAGTGGTGGTAACTGGATTGGGGATGGTGAGCCCACTCGGTAATTCCGTTGCAGAAAGCTGGCAGCAGATTCTCGAGGGGCGCAGCGGGGTTGCCGAAATAAATAGCTTTGACACCTCGGCGTATGCAACGCGCATTGGGGCCTCGATAAAGGATTTTTCTGTCGACGAATATATGTCGGCGAAAGAAGCCAAGCGCTTTGATCCGTTTATCCACTATGGCATTGCGGCAGCAGAGCAGGCCCTGAGTGATTCTGGGCTGGCGATACAAGACAGCAATGCGCATCGCGTAGGAACCGCTATTGGTTCTGGTATCGGCGGTATCGGCTTGATTGAAAAAAGCCGGATGACTATCGAGAAGAGTGGCCCGAGAAAGCTGTCACCGTTCACGGTGCCAGGCGCGATCATCAATATGGTGGCGGGACTGATGGCGATCCGCCACAACCTTCAGGGGCCAAGCATAGCGATCACCACCGCGTGCACCACGGGCACCCACAATATTGGTATGGCGGCGCGCATGATCGCCTACGGCGATGCCGATGCGATGCTCGTTGGTGGTGCCGAGATGGCAACCACGCCGGTTGGCTTGGGCGGCTTTGCCGCGGCGCGGGCAATGTCGACGCGCAACGATGATCCTCAGGGCGCAAGCCGGCCCTGGGACAAAGAGCGCGATGGCTTCGTATTGGGCGATGGTGCGGGCATGCTAGTACTGGAAGAACTTGAATCTGCCAGGCAGCGCGGCGCGACAATTTACGCTGAGTTGAGCGGTTTTGGTATGAGCTGCGACGCCTTTCATATGACCTCTCCACCAGAAGACGGCCGCGGTGCGTTAGCGGCAATGCAAGCGGCATTGAACGATGCCCAAAAAGATGCCGCGGTACTGGATTATATCAATGCACACGGCACCTCCACGGTGGCGGGCGATGTTGCAGAAAGCCGGGCGATAGAGCGCTTAATGGGATCGGCGGCTGATGCGGTGGCGGTAAGTTCCACCAAATCGATGGTTGGGCATCTGCTGGGCGCAGCTGGCGCTGTTGAGGCGATATTCTCGGTGCTTGCCATTCGCGATCAGGTGGCGCCGCCGACCATAAATCTACAGACGCCGGATGAGGGGTGTACCCTGAATTACGTTCCCAACGCTGCCCAGCAGCGCCGGATTGAGCACGCCATGTCGAATTCGTTCGGTTTTGGTGGCACTAACGGCAGCTTGCTTTTCAGTCGCTATCAAGGCTGAGTTGGCGCTCTCGGATGGTAGATAAACAGGCCATTTTTAACGGCAAGCCCTGTGATCGATCTTTAGCGGCGAATCGAGGTATGGCCTATGGCGACGGGCTGTACGAAACCCTATTGGTGAATGAGGGTAAGCCGTTATGGCTGGACGAGCACCTGGCGAGACTGTTATCCGGTGCGACGCGCTTGCAGTTAGACATCGATAGCGTAGCCTTGCGCGAGGACGTTCGCGCAATCTGCGCGCCGGTAAAAGGTAGGCGAGTCCTTAAGATTCTGTGTTTTCGCCGCAGTGGCGGGCGCGGCTACCAGCCTCAATCGCGCACTGCAGAGCGCTTATTATCCCTTTGGCCAGCACCTGGTGGTGAGTTGTGGCGCCACGGCGCCCGACTTATGTTGTGTCAAACTCGCATGGCAATGAATGCCCAGTTTGCCGGCATTAAACATTGCAACCGGTTGGAGCAGGTAATGGCCGCCGAGGAGTTGCAAGGCAGTACTTGCGATGAAGGCTTGATGCTGGATACCAGTGGCCGCGTAATAGAAGGAACGCGAAGTAACCTGTTTGCCGTAAGTGGTGGAAAACTGTATACACCGTCGCTGAACGAGAGTGGTGTTGCAGGTATCATGCGGGAGAAAATACTGCACTGGGCGAAAGTGCAGGGAATACCGACTCTTCAAGTAAATATGGGCCCGTCAATGCTCCAACGTGCTGACGAAATCTTTGTATGCAACAGTGTTTTTGGCCTGTGGCCGGTGCTGTCTATCGGCTGTCTACAGAAATCTATCGGTCCGATGAGCCGAGCGGCGCAGGCACATTTTGAATCTCAATTTCATGCGTAAATTATTTCGCGCTGCGATAGCGCTTATTTTTCCCGTTGTAATCCTCTGTCTGCTCTTGCTGGCATATGTCGATCGCTACTTTGACCGGGCTCTGAATCTGGGCGAGACTGCCCAAACGTTTGTACTGAACCGGGGGACCGGGTTTTCTGCTGCCATTAATCAGGCCGCCTCACAGGGGTGGCTCACACAGCCCGATGTACTGAAGATCTACGGCCGCTTATTTCCATCACAGGCAGAAATTCGCGCGGGGGAATATCGCCTAGAGCCCGGCATAACCGTGGGAGAATGGCTGCAAATGCTCCGCGATGGCGAGGTGCTGAGCCATCAATTGACCTTTGTCGAGGGCTCTACGCTTGGCCAGGTAATACAGCAGTTGTCGTCCCATGCATTGATTGATGCTGAGGATATGAAACTCCCGACCGATGAGCAGTTTTGGTCCAGTCTTGGTATCGAACAGCCGCTGGCAGAAAACCCGGAAGGTTTGTTTTTCCCGGATACCTATGACTTTCATCGCGGTGATTCAGCGGAGATGTTGTTGCGCCGCGCCTACCAGCGATTACAGCGAGTATTAAATGAAGAGTGGGCGGCGCGAGCGGACGGCTTGCCATATAAAACCGCCTATGAAGCGCTGATTATGGCGTCGATCATCGAGAAAGAGACCGGCGTGCCCCATGAGCGCGGCGAGATCGCCGGCGTATTTGTTCGACGCCTTCAGCGTGGTATGCGTTTGCAGACAGACCCAACTGTCATTTATGGAATGGGGGAGGCCTACCGCGGCAACATCCGTGGGCGAGATTTGCGTGACGCCAGTAACCCTTACAACACATACAGAATCAACGGCTTGCCGCCAACGCCCATAGCATTGGCTGGGCGAGAAGCCATTCACGCAGCCCTTCACCCAGTGGCAGGCGATAGCTTGTTCTTTGTGGCGAAGGGTGATGGCAGCCATCAATTTTCGGCCACCTTGGCCGAGCATGAGGCTGCGGTGAAGCGCTACCAGCTGCGTCGACGCAGTGATTATCGATCCAGCCCTGTGGCTACGGAGAAACGCTAATGCCGACGACTGCGCGATTTATTACCCTGGAAGGTGGGGAGGGCGTTGGAAAGTCCAGCAATATGGCGTTTATCGTCGATACGCTGGCGGCGGCGGGCATTCCCTATATCCAAACCCGCGAGCCGGGCGGTACCGCTTTAGCTGAGAGTATTCGCGAATTGTTGCTCGAGCCTCGCGATGAGCCGATGGCAGAGCTGACGGAGTTATTGCTGGTGTTCGCGGCGAGAGCGCAGCATTTACAACAGAAAATAATCCCTGCGCTAAACGCCGGCACCTGGGTGATTTGCGATCGCTTTACGGATGCCACCATGGCATACCAGGGAGCTGGGAGAGGCTTATCTGTGGCAGTTATTCAGCAGTTGCGCCAATTGGTGCAGGCTGAGTTGCAACCGGATATTACGCTATTGCTCGATGCCCCTATTGAGGTCGGTATGGGGCGCGCGAGTCGTCGCGGGGAGCTCGATCGCTTCGAGCGCGAGCAGGCAGATTTCTTTCAGCGCGTGCGCCAGGGCTATTTGGATCAGGCACACGCTGAGCCGGAGCGATACCGGGTGATTGATGCCTCGCAAGCGCTGGAAGCAGTGCAGCAGGATATTCACCAGGTGCTGCAAGAGGTATTGCAGGGGGCTGGGGCATGAGCAGTATGCCGCTGAGTTATCCCTGGCAAATGCCACAATGGCAGCAGCTGGCAGGCTTACATGAAGGGCGGCGGTTTCCCCATGCGCTGTTACTGGGTGGACCCTCGGGTATCGGCAAGCTGCAGTTTGGTCGGGCGCTGCTTTGCAGCCTGTTGTGTGAACACCCAAAAAATTTTTTGGCTTGTGGTGAATGCCATTCGTGCCAGCTTTACCAGAGTGGCAGTCACCCGGATATCCGCGAGCTTTGCCCGGAAGAGGGCAAGCGCCAGATTGGCGTTGATCAGGTCCGCGCTCTTCAGCAATTTACTTCGCAAAGTGCTTACCGAGAGGGTGGCCGTAAGCTGGTATTGATTCACCCCGCTGAGGCGATGAACCCCTACACCGCAAATGCCTTACTGAAAACCTTGGAGGAGCCGGCGGGCGACACCGTACTGGTTTTGCTGAGTCACTCGCCGAGTCAGTTGTTGGCGACTATTCGCTCGCGCTGCGTGCAGCTTACCTTCCCCCTGCCCGAACACAACAGTGCCCTGAAATGGTTGCAGAATCAGTTAGGGCAGACTGAGGATGCCGAGGCCCTGTTGCGGGAGTCTGGCGGGCGTCCTCTGGCCGCTCAACAGCTTTATGAGAGCGATGGCCTAAGCCAATGGCGAGCGCAGGACGCCGCGCTGGCTGAGGTGGTCGAGGGCAAAAAGACCGTGCTGCAACTGGCCGATAGCTGGCAAGACCGGGAAGTTCCAGAGGTGCTTGAGTGGTGGCTGAATCGCTTGGCGGCACTGATCAAACACTTGTCGGCCGGTCAGCCGTTGAACGCGCGTTGGCAGGCTTACACGTCTATGGCCTTGCCGTCGGTTTATCTGCAATACGAGCAAGCCTTGGGATTGCGGGCGACCTTGCTTCGCGGTGCGGCGCTCAATAAACGCCTGGTATTGGAGAAGCTGCTACTGGACTGGTTTGATGCCTTTTATGGCCGTGCGCCGTCGCGGGCTTATTGATATAGTAGAAACATAACTCGCCGAACACCCGATGTAGGCGGTGGGCACAAATGGGGAAGGGTTCATGAGTGGAGCACAGCAGGGCGCGCGCAACGGTATTTTGTCCCTGACAATCCGTGATAAAGCAGTGTTGTATGCGGCATACATGCCGTTTATTCGCGATGGTGGTCTATTTGTGCCAACGACCAAGTCCTACAAGGTTGGCGATGAAGTCTTCATGCTGCTGACGCTGATGGACGAAGTGGAAAAAATTCCCGTTGCCGGAAAAGTGGTGTGGATTACCCCGCGTGGTGCGCAAAGTAATCGCGCGGCGGGTATTGGTGTTCAGTTCATTGGTGAAGACAAAACCGCCAACCAAAAAATAGAGCAGCAGTTAGCCGGAATACTGGAGTCGGAAAAACCGACCCATACCATGTAATTGTAGCCCCTCCTCGATAGCAAATTTGGAAACCCTTTTACTATGTTGGTAGACAGCCACTGTCACCTGGATCGCATTGACCTCAGTCCATACGATGGCGAGCTTGCTGCTGCGGTTCGCGCCGCGCAGGAGCGTGGGGTAGATAGAATGTTGTGCATTGGCATCGACTTAAATAACGCCCCCAAGGTCGTAGAGATCGCACAGCAGTTTGACAATATCTATGCATCTGTGGGGGTTCACCCCTTGGATATCAGCGACGATATTTGTGAAGTCGATGCCTTGGTTGAACTCTCAGCCCAGGAGAAAGTGATTGCGATCGGCGAAACCGGGCTCGACTATTACTACAGCGCTGAGAAGAAAGTGCTGCAGCAAGGCAGCTTCGCCAATCACTTGAAGGCGTCAGTAAAAACGGGAAAGCCCGTCATCGTGCACACGCGTGACGCCCGTGAAGATACCCTGTCGTTGATACAGCAGCACGGCGACCCAAAGATTGCTGGTGTGCTGCACTGCTTCACCGAATCGTGGGAAATGGCCAGCGCAGCCATGGAGATGGGCTACTACATTTCCTTTTCGGGCATTATCACCTTCAAGAATGCCGCCGAGCTGCGCGACGTGGTAAAAAAAGTACCGATGGAGCGCTTGCTGGTGGAAACCGATTCTCCCTACCTTGCGCCGGTGCCTTATCGCGGCAAGAAAAATGAGCCCAAATACGTTCGCGAGGTCGCCGAGTGTGTTGCCGAACTAAAAGGGCTGAGTTTTGAGCAGGTTGCTGAGCAGAGCAGCAGGAATTTCGACCGACTTTTCAATTTAGTGTGAGCTACTTCACCGCATCTTACCGTGGGGACAAATTTTGAGTGATTCCAATCTCCAGCGCACCGCGCTCTACCAGCTTCATATCGACCTTGGCGCAAAAATGGTGCCCTTCGCCGGTTATGAAATGCCTGTGCAATATCCTCTGGGTGTAAAGAAAGAGCACCTTCATACCAGAGAAGCGGCAGGGTTGTTCGATGTATCGCACATGGGGCAAATTCGCCTTCAAGGTGAAAATATAGCTCGGGAGCTGGAGAAAATACTGCCTCAAGATGTGCTCGGTCTGGCAGAGGGGCGTCAACGCTACGGCTTAATGCTAAATGAGCAAGGCGGTATTCGTGACGATCTGATGTTTGCCAATCGCGGCGATGATTTTCTACTAGTGGTCAATGCCGCATGTAAAAACGACGATGCCGCCTGGCTGCGCGAGCACCTGCCTTCATCAATACAGGTTGAGCTGCAAAATGATCGCGCACTACTGGCGTTGCAGGGGCCAAAAGCTCGCGCGGTGCTAAGCAAGTTGGCGCCGACAACGGCTGCCATGCGCTTTATGGATACCGGTTTTATCAGCGTGGCGGGCATTGATTGCTGGCTGAGCTGCTCCGGTTATACTGGCGAGGATGGCTATGAAATTTCCGTGGCTAGCGCCGATGCCGAAAAATTAGCAAAAGCGCTTTTAGCTGAACCTGAAGTGGAGGCTATTGGTTTGGGGGCTCGCGACTCGTTGCGTCTCGAGGCCGGGCTATGCTTGTACGGGCACGATATGGACCAATCTCGCAGTCCAATTGAAGCGGGCTTGTTGTGGGCAATCCAAAAATGCCGGCGTCCAGGCGGCGAGAGAGAGGGCGGATACATCGGCGCCAGCGTGATTGCTCAGCAGCTACAAGACGGCGTCGCTGAGAAGCGGGTGCTGTTAGATGTGGAAGGGCGAGCGCCGGTTCGTGAACACAGCGCCATTGTTAACGCTGACGGCGAGCATGTCGGTGAGGTCTGCAGTGGGGGCTTTGGTCCGTCGACGGGGGGACCGCTGGCGATGGCCTACATCGCGTGTTCGGCGGTGGAGCAGCAAGCGCTGTTTGCCGAGCTGAGAGGCAAGAAAATTCCAGTTGCCGTTCGCAGCGGCAGTTTTGTTCCCCAGCGCTACTATCGCGGCTAATGCATCCCTTTCAGCTGGGCGTCATAGAAGGTTTCTACGGCCGCCAGTGGAGTTGGCCCCAGCGTCAGTCTCTGCCGGAGATGCTGGCGGATTGGGGCTATTCGGCGTATATCTACGCCCCTAAAGGCGACAGCAGTCTGCGTAGTCGTTGGCGCGAGGATTTCGACCCGGGGCACTTTGCGCGATTGCGCAGCCTCTCGGAATCCGCGCGCGAAGCCGGTATTGGCTGGGGGGTCGGTCTGTCTCCTGCCGGTCTGCAAGCTCACTTCACGGAAGCGGATGGCGCTGACCTGAGGCGAAAGCTGCAACAAATTAAAGCGCTGTGGCCATCCCAGTTATGGATTTTGTTTGATGACCTGCCTGCTGGGGTGCCTGAATTGGCAGTCAGCCAATTACGAGTGGTGGATGCAGTTCGGCAAGTGTTGCCCGATACCCCGCTGGCGATTTGCCCGAGCTATTACAGCGAAGACCCGATATTGGAAAGCCTGTTTGGCGATTGCCCGAAGGATTATTTTGCGACGCTCAATGAAGGCTTGGCCGAGGAGGTCGATATCCTGTGGACGGGGCCGCGCGTTATTTCTGCCGCCTACGACGCTGACGACATGCATCGAGCCGCCTCGATCCTTGGCCGAAGGCCATTGCTGTGGGATAACTACCCCGTCAATGATGGCAAAAAGAGCAGTCGCTTTCTCAATACCCTGCCATTTTCCGGGCGCCCAGCGTCACTGAAAACATTGACGAGGGGGCACTTCGTGAACCCGATGAACCAGTTTCACCTATCGTTACTGCCGCTGATGGGTCTCGCTTCGGTATATGCAGGCGAAACTATATCGCAAGACAGCATTTTCAAGGCCGCGCTGGGGAGTTTGCCCGAAGACTTGGCGCAATTATTGGCGCAGTATGCGCCAATGTTCCAGAATGAGGGCTTGGATGGTATGCCGGCGGCATTAAAAGCGGCAATTGCATCCAGGTGTGACCGCATAGCGCATCCCGCTGCAGGGGAGTTGGCTGCTTGGCTGCGTGAGGAGTACAGGTTTGACCCGGATTGCCTGACCGAGTAGGTCGGGTGAGCGGGGATTTTACGTGGCGGCTTGCCATAAATTACGCTTTCCGGTAGTTTTAGCACCCGAATGTTTACATGGTAAACATGTTGCTTCAGGCAAATGCCGCCGCCAACATCTCGACTAGAGAACTCGAATAGAGGGAAAACAATGATTTATCAAGGCAAGGCGTTAAGCGCAAGCTTTCTGGAAGATGGCATCGCGGAGCTCTGCTTCGACCTCCAGGGCGATTCCGTCAACAAATTTAACCGCATCACTCTCGAAGAGTTGGGCGAGGCAACCAAAGCTTTGGCTGCCGAATCCGGATTGAAAGGTGTTGTGGTTACCAGTGGTAAGGCGGTATTTATCGTCGGCGCTGACATCACCGAATTCACCGAGCTGTTCAAGTTGCCAGATGACGAGCTGCGTCAATGGTGCTCGCAAGCTAATGATGTGTTCAACGCTTTTGAAGACCTGCCGGTACCCACTGTCGCTGCCATCAACGGCGTTGCACTGGGTGGTGGTTATGAGATGTGTTTGGCCTGTGACTTCCGCGTGATGTCTAGCAGCGCTGTGGTTGGTCTTCCCGAAGTGAAACTGGGTATCAACCCAGGTTTTGGCGGCACTGTGCGTCTGCCACGTGTTATTGGTTGCGACAACGCGAACCTGTGGGTGGCTACTGGTAACCAGCAAAAGCCTGATGCTGCCTTGAAAGATGGCGGCGTAGATGCGGTGGTTGCACCTGAGTTATTGAAAGATGCCGCCGTTGATTTGCTGAAGAAAACCATTGCCGGTGAGTTTGATTACCAAGCGCGCCGCGAAGAGAAAAAATCGCCCGTCAAGCTGAACGATATTGAGCGCATGATGGCCTTTACTACTGGTAAAGCCATGGTTGCACAGCAAGCAGGTAAGAACATGCCCGCGCCTGTGACTGCCGTAAAATCGATGGAGCGCAACGCGACGTTGAGCCGCGATGAAGCTATCGAAGTTGAAATTGACCATTTCATCAAGCTGGTACGCACCCCGCAGTCTAACGCATTGGTCGGCTTGTTCCTGAACGAGCAGAGCGTTAGTAAAGCAGCCAAAGCCGCAGCGAAAGCCGGTGGCGACGTAAAACAAGGCGCAGTTTTGGGCGCCGGTATCATGGGTGGCGGTATCGCTTACCAATCTGCCTACAAAGGCACGCCCATTTTGATGAAAGATATCGCTGAAGCCGGTCTTGAGCTGGGTTTGAAAGAAGCTGGCAAGCTGCTTTCCAAGCGCGTTGCTCGCGGTCGTATGACCCCGGATAAAATGGCCTCAGTACTGAGTAGCATTCGCCCCACCTTGAATTACGATGGGTTTGACGCTGCCGACGTGATCGTCGAAGCGGTTGTTGAGAATCCCAAGGTGAAGCACGCCGTACTTGCTGAGACCGAAAAGCACATCCGTGAAGATGCGGTTTTGGCCTCTAACACTTCTACAATCTCTATTAGCTATCTTGCAGAAGCTCTTGAAAGGCCTGAGAATTTCTGTGGTATGCACTTCTTTAACCCTGTGCATGCTATGCCTTTGGTAGAGGTTATTCGCGGCGAAAAAACCAGCGACGCCACCGTTGCGCGCACCGTTAAATATGCTCTGCAAATGGGTAAAACGCCTATCGTCGTTAACGACTGCCCAGGCTTCTTTGTAAACCGCGTGCTGTTCCCATACTTCGCTGGCTTCGACATGCTGGTTCGCGACGGTGCGGATTTCCGCCACGTAGACAAAGTAATGGAAAGCTTCGGTATGCCAATGGGTCCGGCTTACCTGATGGACGTGGTGGGTATCGATACCGGCTTCCACGCTGCAGAGGTAATGGCAGAAGGCTTCCCGGATCGCATGCGCCACGACTTCAAAGGCATCTCTCAAATGATGTTTGAAGCAAACCGCTACGGCCAGAAAAATGGCCTGGGTTTCTACAAATACGAGGAAGACAAGCGCGGTAAGCCCAAGAAGGCCGAGGACGAAACGGCTCTGTCTATGGCGGCACAAGCGCAGCAAAACAAAGTGGAAATCAGCGATGAGGACATTCTCGCTCGCATGATGATCCCAATGTGTGTTGAAACGGTTCGCTGTTTGGACGAGGGGATTGTTCGCGACCCTGCCGATGCCGATATGGGCTTGGTGATGGGTATCGGTTTCCCGGTATTCCGCGGTGGCGCACTGCGCTACATCGACCAAATGGGCGTGAAGGCATTTGTAGAAATGGCTGATCGCTACGCTGATCTTGGCAAGCTTTACCAGGTGACTGACAGCCTGCGTGAGATGGCGGCCAAAGGCGAATCTTTCTTTAAATAATCGGGCGGAGACTGAAACATGAACTTCAAAGCAAATGATGTAGTCATTGTAGATTGCGCCCGTACTGCGATGGGTCGCTCTAAGAACGGCGTATTTCGCAATGTGCGCGCAGAAAATATGTCGGCGGCGCTGGTAGACGCGTTGCTGGCGCGCAATCCCGGTGTCGATCCCGCTTCCTTCGAAGACGTGATCTGGGGCTGTGTAAACCAAACCAACGAGCAGGGCTGGAATATTGCCCGCATGATGTCGGTGATGACTAAGCTGCCCCACGAAGTGGCTGGTCAGACGGTTAGCCGCCTGTGTGGTTCCTCGATGTCAGCCCTGCATACTGCAGCGGCGTCAATTACTGCAGGCCTCGGCGATACCTTCCTGGTGGGTGGTGTTGAGCACATGGGTCACTTGGCGATGAACCACGGTGTTGACCCCAACCCTCAGGCGAGCAAGTACGTGGCGCGCGCCGCGGGTATGATGGGTATGACTGCCGAGGCTCTGGGTATGTTGCACGGCATTAGCCGTGAGCAGCAGGACGAATTTGGTCTGCGCTCCCACCTGCGTGCAGCTGCCGCGCAGGAGCAGGGTTTATTCGACAACGAAATCGTTGCCATCGAAGGTCACGACGAAGAAGGTCGCAAGATCCTGGTGAAAGCCGATACGACCGTTCGCCCTGAAACCACGCTGGAAAGCCTGGCTCAGTTGCGTCCCGCTTTTGATCCTAAAAATGGTACCGTAACTGCGGGTACCAGCTCGCAGATTGCCGACGGCGCATCAGCAATGATCGTTATGTCTGGTCAGCGGGCGATGGACCTCGGTCTCACGCCGCGCGCGAAAGTGCGCAGCATGGCAGTGGCCGGGGTTGATCCCTCTATCATGGGCTACGGTCCTGTGCCATCAACCCAAAAAGCACTGAAGCGTGTTGGCTTGACGATGGATGATATCGATACTGTTGAGCTGAACGAGGCCTTTGCCGCGCAAGCTCTGCCAGTATTGAAGGACTTGGGTCTGCTGGACAAGATGGACGAGAAAGTGAACCTGAATGGTGGCGCAATCGCGTTGGGTCACCCCTTCGGCTGTTCCGGTACCCGTATCATCGGCACGCTGCTTAACGTTATGGAGCAAAAAGATACCAGTGTGGGTCTTGCTACCATGTGTATCGGCATGGGCCAGGGTATCAGCACGATTATTGAGCGCGTATAAGCGTTCAGCCCCTCCGGCCCCTTTGTGGGGCCTTGTCGCAGGGCTTTGCTTGATTGCGGGCAGACCCTGTGGCACAATTCCGACCCTCGTTTGGCAGCAGTCAAACGAAGTCACGTTAAGTCGTTAGTTTTCAACGATTTACAAGTGTGCGGATGTGGTGAAATTGGTATACACGCCAGATTTAGGTTCTGGTGCCGCAAGGCGTGAGAGTTCGAGTCTCTCCATCCGCACCATTTCATAGAATTCTTTAAGCGGGCTGGCATTTCTAAGCCGGTTCGTGTGTTAGATCGCTTTTGAGGAACTTCCATGCAAGTCTCAGTTGAAACGACGTCAGGTCTCGAGCGTCGCTTAATCGTAGGTGTACCCGCTGCACGTGTTGACAGTGCGGTAGATAGCCGCCTGCAGGAAGCGGCGAAAACCGTAAAACTGAACGGTTTCCGTCCTGGCAAGGTGCCCATGAAGGTGGTTCGCCAGCGCTTCGGTCAATCGGTGCGTATGGAAGTTTTGGGTCAAGTGATGAATGATTCTTTCTACGAGGCGATTCAGGAGCAGGGTCTCAAGCCTGCCGGCCGCCCTGAAATTGAGCCCAAAAGCATGGATGAAGGCAAAGATATTGAATTCGTTGCCACATTTGAGGTGTTCCCCGAGATTGAGTTGCTGGATTACAGCAGCATCGAGGTCAAGAAGCCGGTATCTGAAATCACCGACGCCGACCTGGATAAAATGATCGAAAACCTTCGTAAGCAGCGCGCTAGCTGGGAAGCGGTAGAGCGTGAGGCGGCGACTGGCGACCAAGTGAATATCGACTTTGTTGGCACAAAGGACGGTGAAGAATTCGAAGGTGGAAAAGGCGAAGGGACCGATCTGGAATTGGGTTCAGGTCGTATGATTCCAGGCTTCGAAGACGGTATTGTCGGCATGAAGGCTGGCGAAGAGAAAGTGGTAGCGCTGAGTTTCCCTGAGGACTATCACAGTGAAGAGCTCAAAGGTGCCGCGGTAGAATTTGCGATCACCGTGAACGCGGTGAAAGAGCAAGTGCTGCCCGAACTGAATGATGAGTTCTTTAAAATGTTTGGTGTGGAAGAGGGCGGCGAAGACGCTTTCCGTGCTGAAGTTAAAAAGAATATGGAACGCGAGTTGAAAAATGCGACAAAGACCCGCATTAAAACTCAAGTGATGGACGGTGTTCTTGACGTGCACGCTGAGCTGCAAGTGCCCAAGGCATTGGTCGCTCAGGAAATTGATGCCTTGCGCAACCAGCAAATGCAGCAATTTGGTGCATTGGCGGAAAAGTTGAACCCCGCGGATATCCTGCCAGACGACCTGTTCCGCGAGAATGCAGAGCGCCGCGTTAAGCTGGGCCTGGTATTGAACGAACTGATTGCTGCGGAAGAGATCAAAGCCGATGCCGATAAAGTGCGTGCCACTTTAGAGGAAATGGCAGCAAGCTATGAAGATAAAGAAGAAGTTATCAACTACTACATGAGCCAGCCGCAGCAATTGCAGCAGATTGAGGGCATGGTTATTGAAGAGGAAGTAGTTGAAAAACTTCTTGAAAAAGCGAAGGTTAGCGAAGAAACTTTAAGCTACGAAGAAGTTATGTCTCCGCCAGCTTAGGAAGACGAAGAAGATTGATCACACTAGTTCACTAGTGCTCTTCGTCAAGCGGCTGAACTTCGGTTCCGCCGCTTGATTTTTTTCTGGCATGCCATAACGTAACAGTCAATTCACGACACAGAAGAGAATTGCGTATGTCCCGAAACTCCTTTGATGGAATCAATAACAATACAATTAACAACTTAGGGCTCGTGCCCATGGTTGTTGAGCAAACGGCACGCGGTGAACGGTCTTACGATATTTACTCCCGCCTGCTCAAAGAGCGCGTGATCTTCTGTGTGGGCCCTGTTGAAGACCACATGGCTAACCTGATTGTGGCGCAGATGCTGTTTTTGGAGTCCGAGAACCCCGATAAAGATATCCATTTGTATATCAATTCGCCCGGCGGGTCGGTAACCGCGGGTTTGTCGATTTACGACACCATGAGCTTTATCAAACCCGACGTAAGTACGATGTGTATTGGCCAAGCGGCCAGTATGGGTGCCTTCCTGTTGAGTGGTGGTGCCAAGGGCAAGCGTTTTATTCTGCCTAACGCGCGGACGATGATTCACCAGCCCAGCGGCGGTGCACAGGGCCAGGCGACAGATATCGATATCCATGCGCGCGAAATTTTGATCATTCGCGAACGTCTGAATCAATTAATGGCTGAACACACCGGCCAGGATTACGAAACCATTGCTCGCGACACCGAGCGCGACAACTTTATGAATGCTCAGCAGTCGTGCGATTACGGGCTTGTTGATCAGGTTATTACGTCACGTAGCTAAGGGGGCGCGCCCTCGCGGGCGCGGCCGTTCACTTGCAAAACAGGGCAAAAGGGGTCATCTTAAGATCAGAAAAAGATGCCCAATACGTCGACAAGGTGATTGTTAATGAGTAGTAAAGACGGCGCAGATGACAACGGCAAGCTGCTGTATTGTTCGTTTTGCGGCAAAAGTCAGCATGAAGTACGCAAGCTGATTGCGGGGCCTTCGGTATTTATCTGTGATGAATGCGTGGACCTCTGTAACGATATTATCCGTGAAGAGGTTCAGGAAGCGGCCAGCGAGGCGGGCAGTGACAAGCTGCCGTCGCCGCAGGAGATTAATGCGACCCTGGATCAGTACGTTATTGGTCAGGCGCGCGCCAAAAAGGTGTTGGCGGTTGCGGTATATAACCACTACAAGCGGCTCCGCCACGGCGATAAAGGCAAGGACGAAGTAGAGCTGGGCAAGAGTAATATCTTGTTGGTGGGGCCAACCGGCAGTGGTAAGACATTGCTGGCCGAGACGCTCGCTCGTTTGTTGGATGTCCCGTTCACAATCGCTGATGCAACAACGCTGACGGAAGCTGGCTATGTCGGCGAAGACGTTGAGAACATCATTCAGAAGCTGTTGCAGAAGTGCGACTACGATGTTGAAAAAGCCCAAATGGGTATTGTCTACATCGATGAGATCGACAAAATCTCTCGCAAGTCAGATAACCCCTCAATTACCCGGGATGTCTCCGGTGAGGGCGTTCAGCAAGCGCTGTTGAAGTTAATTGAGGGCACGGTAGCTTCGGTTCCCCCGCAGGGCGGTCGGAAGCACCCACAGCAGGAGTTTTTACAGGTAGATACCTCGAATATCCTGTTTATCTGTGGCGGTGCCTTTGCGGGCCTTGATCGGGTCATCCGTGACCGCTCTGAGAAAGGTGGCATCGGCTTTGGTGCGGAGGTCAAAAGTAAGGACGAATCCCGCAATGTGGGTGAAGTACTGGCTGACGTCGAACCAGAGGATCTGGTGCGTTACGGCTTGATCCCCGAGTTCGTCGGCCGACTGCCGGTGATTGCCACGCTCGAAGAGCTCGATGCCGAGGCGCTTGTCAGCATCCTGACTCAGCCGCGTAATGCGCTGACCAAGCAGTACGCGAAGCTCTTCGACATGGAAGGTGTTGAGGTTGATTTCCGTGAAGACGGGCTTCGGGCCGTTGCTGAGAAGGCCATGGTTCGTAAGACGGGTGCGCGGGGGCTGCGCTCGATCCTGGAGTCTGTACTCCTCGATACCATGTATGACCTGCCGTCCACGGATAATGTCAGCAAGGTTGTGGTGGATGCATCGGTGATCAATGGTGAATCGCCACCTATTCTGGTCTACAGCGACCAAAGAAAGGTCGCTCCAGAGGAATAAACCTACGTAAAGCCGCCTGATTCCCAGGCGGCTTTTTTGTCAGTTTGTTTACAGTCAAGTCTTGTATTTCTGCCTTCAAATCCCCATCTTAGAACCATAACCGCCCGCATATCGTAAAACGGTATACCTGCTGTGCGGGCCCAAAATGATTCAAAAAGAGGCGAGCTAATGGCTGACAAGCGTGAAACTCTAGAGTTGCCGCTGCTTCCCCTGCGAGATGTAGTTGTCTACCCCCACATGGTTATCCCTTTGTTCGTAGGCCGAGATAAGTCGATTCGGGCTCTCGAGCTGGCCATGGCTGACAACAAAGAAATTATTCTTGCAGCACAAAAAAATCCAGATGTGGATGAACCTTCCACAGAAGACCTGTATGACATTGGCACCGTCGCCAATATTCTTCAGTTGTTGAAATTGCCTGATGGCACCGTCAAGGTGCTTGTTGAAGGTGATTATCGCGCACAGATAGACGCTATCGCCGCTGAGGACGAGTATTTCAGAGCAGAGGCCTCGCCAATTGTTGAGCGGAAAATCCCGGATGAAGAGTCCGAGGTGATGCTGCGCTCTGCTATCTCCCAGTTTGAGAAATACATTAATTTAAGCAAGAAGATCCCCTCTGAAGTACTGACCTCTCTATCAGGTATTGATGAGCCTGGTCGTCTGGCAGACACCGTTGCCGCTCACATGAGCATGGAGCTCGAGCAGAAGCAGGCAGTATTGGAAATGAGTGATGAGCGCGAGCGCTTAGAGCACTTAATGGCGCTGATGGAGTCGGAAATCGACCTGTTTCAAGTAGAAAAACGCATTCGCGGGCGCGTTAAGAAACAGATGGAAAAAAGCCAGCGTGAGTACTACCTCAATGAACAGATGAAAGCGATCCAGCGCGAGTTGGGCGAATCAGAAGAGGGCGCCAACGAGCTTGAAGAGCTTGAGAAGCGCGTCGCTGAATCTGGTATGAGCAAAGAGGCGCTTGAGAAAGCCAAGGCTGAGCTTTCTAAGCTAAAAATGATGTCGCCAATGTCTGCCGAGGCCTCAGTCGTACGCGGCTATATCGATTGGCTGGTAAATATCCCCTGGCAGAAGCGCTCGCGTGTAAAACATGACCTCAAACGCGCGCAAGAAATCCTTAACAGCGATCACTACGGTCTTGAAGAGGTTAAGGAGCGTATCCTCGAGTACTTGGCTGTACAAAAACGCGTTAAGAAAGTGAAAGGGCCCGTACTGTGCTTGGTGGGGCCGCCAGGGGTAGGTAAAACATCGCTGGGTGAGTCGATCGCGCGTTCAACGAATCGGAAGTTTGTTCGGATGGCGCTTGGCGGGGTTCGCGACGAGGCAGAGATTCGCGGTCATCGCCGCACTTACATTGGCTCCATGCCGGGTAAAGTTATTCAGAAAATGTCTAAGACAGGCGTGCGTAACCCGCTGTTCTTGTTAGACGAAATTGACAAGATGGGGATGGATCATCGCGGCGACCCTGCATCGGCGCTGCTTGAAGTGTTGGATCCGGAGCAAAACCACGCCTTTAACGATCATTACCTCGAGGTGGACTACGATTTATCCGACGTCATGTTTATTTGCACGTCGAATTCGTTGAATATTCCCCCGGCATTGCTGGACCGGATGGAAGTCATCCGCATACCCGGATACACCGAAGATGAGAAGATCAACATAGCGCGGCGCTACCTCATTCCTAAACAGCTGAAGAATAACGGTTTGAAGGAAAAAGAAGCGTCTATCGGCGACGAAGTGATTCAAGACATTGTCAGGTACTACACTCGCGAGGCAGGTGTCAGGGGACTGGAAAGAGAGATCGCCAAGGTTTGCCGTAAAATCGTTAAGAATGTGGCGCTTAGCGACGATAAGTCGCCTATAGAGGTCACCTCGGAAAACTTGGAAGAGTACCTGGGTGTTCGCAAATTTACCTTCGGTAAAGCGGAGGAAGAAAACAAGGTTGGTCAAGTAACAGGGCTGGCATGGACGCAAGTGGGTGGCGAGCTGCTAACCATTGAGGCGGTGTCAGTGGTCGGCAAGGGGCGTCACATCCAAACCGGGTCGCTGGGCGATGTTATGCAGGAGTCGATTCAAGCTGCTATGACGGTAGTGCGGAGTCGGTCTAAGCGTTTGGGCGTGCCGGCGAAGTATCACGACCGCCACGACATTCATATTCACATGCCTGAAGGGGCAACGCCGAAAGACGGACCGTCCGCTGGTATAGGTATGTGTACCGCGCTGGTTTCTGTTATCACTGGAATTCCTGTCCGGAGTGACGTGGCGATGACCGGTGAGATCACTTTACGCGGTCAGGTATTGGCGATTGGCGGCTTGAAAGAGAAGCTTCTGGCCGCGCACCGCGGCGGTATTACCACAGTGCTGATCCCGGCCGAAAATGAACGCGATCTAAAGGAAATTCCGGAAAATATTAAAGCCGATCTCGATATTAAACCGGTCAAGTGGATTGACGAAGTGCTTAATATAGCGCTTGAGCGCGTGCCCGAGGAGATTTCGGAGGAGGAATACCTCGCTGGTTTGAGTGATGAGCAGAAAGCGCTGGAAAACAACCCGGAAGGAGAAAAAGACAGCCGAATCAGTGCCCACTGAGTCGGCTGAGTGCAGGCGGTAGAGCTTGCTGTTCTGGTCATCCAGTGATCAGGCTGCAAGCCGCATGTGCTCTATGCTTCGCAGTTTCACGATAATGCGGCCAGTGATGCAGAGTTTCCTTGACCGCCCCAGAAGCAGTTGGTATAAATCCTTCTCTCTGAGTCGGCGGCTAGTGTCATCGTGTTTACATGCTAACGTCGCCACCAGCTTTGCAATACAGTTTTTCATAACAATTCGAAGGGGAAGGATAAGTGAATAAATCTGAGCTAATCGACGCCATTGCCGAGTCAGCAGATCTCTCTAAAGCGTCGGCCGGTCGTGCACTGGACGCAGCAGTTGAAGCCATTACTAACGCGCTGAAGTCTGACGACTCTGTGTCGCTGGTCGGTTTTGGTACTTTCAGTGTTAAAGAGCGCGCTGCTCGCACTGGCCGTAACCCCCAGACTGGTGCGCCAATTGAAATTGCTGCTGCGAAGATTCCTAGCTTCAAGGCTGGTAAAGCGCTGAAAGACGCCTGCAACTAAGTTCAGTTGCGACAGTCATAGCGTTAGACAGAGTCGTCGCGAAGAGGTACCGCCTCTGTCGAAAGGCGCATCGAAAGATGCGCTTTTTTTATATTTGAATGGGTTCAAAGGTAAATGCTGCAAAATATCCGCAACAATATCCAAGGTACCGCTGCCAAGGTCATTATCGCCATTATCGTGGTGCCATTTGCATTCTTTGGTATCGACAGCCTTTTCAGTGGTGGCTCACAGACACCGGCCGCGGTAGTAAATGGTGAAAAAATTTCTCAGGCGGAGTTGCAGCAGGCACTTGCCATGCAGAAACGCCGCTTGATCAACATGATGGGCGATAAACTCGAGCCCTCGATGCTTGACGATGCCGTGTTGCGCAAGCCGGCTTTAGACTCGCTGATTAAACAGCAGTTGCTTTTGCAAGCTGCAGAAGACGCGGGAATTGAGATTTCAGACCAGCAGCTAAATATCACCATCGCCTCCATGCCTCAGTTCCAGGAAGATGGTCGTTTTTCACAAGAGCGCTACCAGCAAGTATTGCGCCTGCAGGGCTACAACAGCGCGTTGTTCAAACAATTACTACGCTCTGACTTACTTATTCAACAGCTGTCGGCATCTGTGGCGGCATCGGCTTTCGTTACTGAAAGAGAGTTGGACGAAGCCATCGCCTATATCCACGAAAGCCGCGATTTTCAAACCGTAACCGTGCCGCTCGAAAAATATCGCAAGTCAATCACGCTGACTGATGAAGAGCTCAAAAGCTACTACGAAGAAAATGGCGCGCGCTTCCAGAGCGAACCCAAGGTAAAAGTGTCATATCTGGAGCTGAAAGAAGAGCAGTTCTACGAGCCTGTGTCTGAACAGCAAGTGGTCGCCGAGTACGAGCGCCTTATCGAGGGGATGACGCAGGATACAGAGCGTGAAGCAGCCCATATACTGTTAGAAATTGACGATGAGCTTAATCGCGACCAGGCGGTAGCCAAGCTCAATGAAGTTAAGCAGCGTCTGTTATCCGGCGAATCGTTCGCCGAATTAGCTAAGTCGTTGTCCGAGGACCCAGGCTCAGCGTCCAATGGCGGAAACCTGGGCTTTACCGCAGGTGACAGCTTTCCAGCAGAATTTGAAGATGCCCTGGCAGCGCTGGAGGCGGGGCAAGTCTCCGACCCTGTTGAAACTGAAGCAGGTGTCCACTTAATTAAGTTGCTGAGCGTCAAGCAGCCAGAGGTGCCCAGTTTGGAGTCGGAGCGCTTGGCAATTACTGAAAGACTTCGTCGCCAAAAGGCGCGTCCGAAGTTATTGGCGGCGGTTGAGTCGCTGCGCGATCTCGTCTTTAACGCAGAAAGCCTCGCTATGCCGGCTGCCGAGCTGAAACTGGAAGTTAAGCGCAGCGACTGGCTTTCTTCTGAGGATAATGACGGCTTGTTTGCTGACCAGAGAGTCAAACAAGCCGCGTTTGATAGCGAATTGAGAGAACAAGAGTTAAACAGCGATGTGTTTGAACTCAGTCCTGATCACTTCTTGGTGTTGCACGTCGATCAATATCAAGCGCCCCAGCTGCGGCCCTTTGAAGATGTGCGAGCAGAAATTGAAGTGAGCTTGCAAACAGAGAAAGCGGCGCAGCAGGCAAAAGCCGACGCCCAGGAGATAGAGCAACAATTAGCTGCCGGTCAGCGTGCAGAGGCAGTTGCCAAGCAGCACGGTCTGGACTGGCAGGCGATGCAGGATATCCGCCGCAGTGACATCAGCGTAGAGCCGGCACTGCGACGTTTCGTTTTTGAATTGGCGGCACCGGCGCAAGATAAGGCCATTGCGGCGACATTGCATCAACAGAGCGGTGATTACACAGTCGTTCAACTTCTTGCGAGTGAGCCCGGTCAACGCGCCGCTCTCGAGGCCGAAGCATTGTTAAATTTGCGTCGAAGCGTTGCTCAGAATGCGTCATCTCAAGCGTTTGCTAACTATTTTAACAATTTGTGGAATAACGCAGATATCACCATCAACTAACAGGTTGATATCAGGTAAGCGACGAAGTACCCCATACACTACCGGGGCGAATGCCCTGGTAAGGATAGAATAATGAATAAGGCGAGCGAACAACGGCGCCTGTCGGCGGGTCAAGTGGACGTTTGGTGTTGTGCGACTGACGACCCGCGACTATTAGCGAAGATGGATCGCTATTTGAATATGCTCTCTGATGAAGAGAAGCAGGAATACGAGCAGCGTCAGCATGCCGGGCAAGCAGAAGAATACCTGGCCAGTAGAGCGTTTTTGCGCACAGTACTGGCGCAGTACACGGGGCAGGAGCCAGAGCAGCTGACATTCGACAGTAACGACTTCGGTAAACCTTTTCTACCAGCGCACAGCGATAGCGTAAGCTTTAATGCCGCCCACACCCACGGCTTAACGCTTTGTGCAGTGACCAGTGGCTGTGATATCGGCGTGGACGTCGAATTCCAAACCGATAGCCAGGGAATGCTGGACGCTGCTGATGATTATCTTTCTCCCGCGGAAATGCTTGCATTGCGCGAAGTTGAGGAAGAAGGGCGGCTAAGTGTTTTCTTTCGCTCCTGGACATTGAAAGAGGCGTATTTGAAAGCGCGCGGCAAAGGCTTGTCGATTCCGCTGCACGATTTTTCGGTACTACTCGATGGTTTGGACGTAAGCCGCTTCGACGCCGATGACGCCGAGCGTTGGGAATTGCGCTTACTTGCTCAAGATGAAGATTTTACGGCTGCTATCGCTGTGGCCGGAAAAATAGCTGATATCAAAGCGTTCCATTGCTTGCCTCTCGTTGAAATGTCCGAGCTCGGTCAACTCGCTGAATTACTACCTGCGGCTAAATCATAGGCTTGGTTTCTGCTGCAGTCCCTGCCAAGGAGGATGTGTGTACAAAATTCTTACCCTGAACCAAATCTCTGTGAAAGGCCTCGAGCGCCTGCCTCGCGAACAATATGAGATCGCCAGCGAATTTAGCTCACCCGACGCCATTTTGCTGCGCAGCCACAAATTGCAGGGCACGGATATTCCGCAATCGGTCAAAGCCATCGCTCGCGCAGGGGCTGGCACTAACAACGTGCCCGTCGCAGAGTGCACAGACCGGGGTATCCCGGTATTTAATAGCCCGGGTGCTAATGCCAACGCGGTAAAAGAGCTGGTCATAGCGGGCTTGACGTTGGGTTCGCGCGGTATTCTCGAAGGAATTGCCTACGTGAATACGCTAGGGGAGATGAAAGATGGCGCCGCTCTTGCCAAATTATTAGAAAAGGAAAAGAAACGCTTTAAGGGAAATGAGCTGGCGGGCCGCACCCTGGGTATTGTTGGCCTGGGGGCTATAGGCTCGATGATCGCCAGAGCCGCGCTCGATTTGGGCATGAAGGTTATTGGTTACGACCCTGCGCTGTCAGTCGATGCGGCATGGCGTTTGCCAAGCGCGGTGAAAAAAATGGAGAACCTGGGCAGCTTGTTTGCGCGTGCCGATTACATCACCCTCCATCTCCCGGTACTCGATGCAACGCGAGGGCTGGTGAACGCCGAGCTTCTGAGTAATTGTCGCCCAGGCACGTGCTTGCTGAATTTCGCACGTGAAGAGATTGTCGATGTTGCTGCGGTGATCGATGCGCTGGATGCCGGGCAGCTACGTCGCTTCATCACGGACTTTCCAACGCCGGAATTGATTGCGCGTGATGAGGATGTGGTGCTGATGCCGCATATCGGTGCCAGCACCGATGAGGCCGAAGAAAATTGCGCGATCATGGCGGCTGATCAGTTAGATGATTTCCTGCGTAACGGGAACATCAAGAACTCGGTAAACTTTCCGAATCTGCAGCTTGAGCGCAGTGGTGATGTGCGCCTGGCCGTGGCCAATCGCAATGTGCCGAAAATTCTTGGTAGCATCTTGGCGCTGTTATCCGATGCAAACGTGAATATCGTTGATATGCTTAACAAAAGCCGCGATGAAATTGCCTATAACCTTATCGACTTAAACGGCAATGTCGACGACGCATTGCTTGCAAAAATTGCTGACCTAGACGGTGTGGTTAACGTGCGAGTCATTCGCTGAGTGCAGCTCACTTGGCGACCCTAGGGAGAGCCCCATGAGTAGCCTTGAAACCATTGAACGCTTATTGAAAGACCAGGCCGGCAGACCACCGATTGAAAAGTGGCAGCCGGCGCTGAGTGGCGAAATCGACATTCAGATTTTGGCTGACGGGCGTTGGGTTCACGAAGGTGGCGAAATCAAGCGCCATGAGTTGGTTAAGCTATTTGCCTCTATTTTGCGGTGCGAAGCGGATGGTCACTATTATTTAGTCACTCCGGTCGAGAAATGGCGCTTACAGGTTGAAGACCTCCCGCTGCTGATCGTTGACATGGAAGTAGGCGAATCAACGTCGGAAGGGCGTAGAGTTGCCGTTAAAACTAACGTCGATACATGGCATGAGCTCGGTCCTCAGCATCGGCTCAGTGTGACCGAGTCACCTGATTCGGGGGAGCCGAGGCCGGCCGTTTCTCTCGAGCACGGCTTGTCAGCAAGAGTGAATCGCGCCTGTTTTTACCGCCTGGTAGATCTGGCTGAGCAGCATGGCGATCGACTCATTGTTCGCAGCGCCGGTGAACAATTTGAGCTAGGGCGTGTATAAGTAACCCCAGACATTTTGGGGAGATGAAAACCAAAAAAGGCAGCCATCTGGCTGCCTTTTTTGTTGAAGCGTCTCAACTACATGTTGGGATAGTTCGGTCCGCCCAAACCTTCAGGAGTCACCCACACAATATTCTGGGCGGGGTCCTTAATGTCACAGGTCTTGCAGTGTACGCAGTTTTGCCCGTTGATTTGGAAGCGCGCTTGGCCACCTTCGTCTTCGACCACCTCATACACCCCTGCTGGGCAGTAACGCTGAGCGGGCTCAGCGTACTTGGGCAGGTTGTCACGAATAGGCAGCTCGGCGTCCTTCAACGTCAGGTGGCAGGGCTGATCTTCTTCGTGGTTAGTGTTTGAGAGGAATACTGACGACAAGCGGTCAAAGCTCAGCTTGTTATCAGGCTTGGGGTACTCAATCTTTTTGCAGCTGTCTGCAGGCTTCATTTGCGCGTAATCAGGCTTGGTATCGCTCAGCGTCCAAGGCAGGTTGCCGCCAAAGATATTCTGATCGATAAAGGCATAGGCTGAGCCGAAGAAGTTGCCGAACTTGTGCTGAGCTGGGCCAAAGTTGCGCTGAGCGTACAGCTCTTTATACAGCCAGGAGCCTTCAAAGGCAGTCGTGTATTCGGTGAGTTCTTCACCGGATTTATTGTCTTCAGTCAGCGCCTTGTGGACAACTTCCGCGGCCAGCAAACCGGACTTCATCGCGGTGTGGCTACCTTTGATCTTGGCAAAGTTCAGCGTGCCCGCGTCACAGCCAATCAGCAGACCACCTGGGAAGGTCATTTTTGGTAGAGACTGCAGGCCGCCTTTTGCGATAGCCCGAGCGCCGTAGGACACGCGCTCACCGCCATCGAGGTACTGCTTGACGACGGGGTGTTGCTTATAGCGTTGGAATTCCTCGAAGGGAGACAGCCACGGGTTGTCGTAGCAGAGGTCGGTAATCAGGCCGATTGCGACTTGGTTGTCTTCCAGGTGGTAGAGGAAAGAGCCACCGAGGGCGCCATTTTCAGAGAGTGGCCAGCCGGCAGTATGAACGACCTTACCTTGTTCGTGCTTGGCGGGATCGATTTTCCAAAGTTCTTTAATGCCGATGCCGTAATGCTGGGGCTCTTTGCCCGCATTCAGGTCGAATTTTTCCATCAATCGCTTGCCGAGGTGACCGCGGCAGCCTTCTGCAAACAGGGTGTATTTTGCATGCAGCTCCATGCCAGGCATGTAGCTGTCTTTTTGGCTGCCATCTTCGGCAATGCCCATATCGCCAGTGACGATACCTTTTACACTACCGTCGTCATTGTACAGAACATCAGCAGCGGCAAAGCCGGGGTAGATCTCTGCACCCATGCCTTCGGCCTGCTCGGCCAGCCAGCGGCACAGGTTGCCCAGGCTAATAATGTAGTTACCTTCGTTGTGCATCGTTTTGGGCACAGCGAAGTCGGGAACTTTGATGGCTTTTTCACCGCTGGTCATGAAGTAGATATCATCACCAGTCACTGGCGTGTGCAGCGGCGCGCCTTTTTCTTTCCAGTCCGGGAATAGCTCGTCCAGCGCGGTGGGTTCAAATACTGCGCCAGATAGAATGTGGGCGCCGACCTCAGAACCTTTTTCTACAACACAAACGCTGATGTCTTTTCCGCTGGTTTCACTTAACTGGCGAATTTTGCAAGCTGCTGCCAAACCTGCAGGCCCAGCACCGACGATCAGGACGTCAAATTCCATTGATTCGCGTTCCACAGACTCTCTCCTCTAAGATTAAGCACAGGTGTAGCCCTTATTGGCTGGGCGTTTTGACACCATTTTTGAAGGCGCAAGTATAAGTGTCAGCACGTAAAAACGCCACATAAGCACCGCTCGGCTGTCAAACTTAACGTCAGTATTACCCGGGGTTACTCTTTTTTATATGGCAGGAATGACCGCGCAGATCGTATTTTCGGCGATATTCAGCGAAATAGAACTGCGCTATGCCTGTTATTCAGCGGCTGAATAGCGCACTCATGTTGACCTTGACGGCCAATGCCGTCAATATAACGGCGCTTTTTTTAACGGGGCTAAACGTCTGGACGGATCGAATTATTGATCCGCAGCGTAAAGACGACTAGCTGTTTCATTTCATTTACGCGTTTACTGGGGAATCCATGAAGGTTCTTGTTGCTGTCAAACGAGTTGTTGACTACAACGTCAAAGTGCGTCCGAAGTCGGACGGTACAGACGTTGATCTGAATAATGTCAAAATGGCGATCAATCCATTCTGTGAAATCGCTGTTGAAGAAGCGGTACGCCTGAAAGAGAAAGGTGTTGCTACTGAAATCATCGCTGTCTCAATCGGTCCTAAAGTGGCTCAAGAGCAGATCCGTACTGCGTTGGCCCTAGGCGCTGACCGCGGCATCCTGGTAGAAACGGAAGAAGACGTTCAGCCACTGGGTATCGCTAAAGTACTCAAAGCCGTTGTTGACAAAGAGCAGCCGCAACTCGTGATCATGGGTAAGCAGGCGATCGACGGCGACAACAACCAAACCGGCCAAATGCTGGCGGCACTGACCGGAATGGCTCAGGGTACTTTCGCATCAGAAGTTGCCGTTGACGGCGACAGCGTTGCAGTGACTCGCGAAATTGACGGCGGTCTGCAAACCGTTAAGCTGGCATTGCCCGCAGTCGTAACGACTGACCTGCGCTTGAACGAGCCTCGTTACGCGTCACTGCCTAACATCATGAAGGCGAAGAAGAAGCCTCTCGATACACTGACGCCAGACGAGCTGGGTATCGATGTTACACCACGTGTGAAAACCTTGAAGGTTGAGCCGCCTGCAGAGCGTCAAGCGGGTATCAAGGTTGCGGACGTTGCCGAACTGGTTGAGAAACTGAAGAACGAGGCGAAGGTAATCTAATGAGTATTCTAGTTATTGCAGAACACGATAACGCCTCTATCAATGGGGCAACCCTGAACACAGTCAGCGCAGCGAAAGCTATCGGTGGCGATATCGCCGTACTCGTTGCGGGTGAAGGCTGTGGTGCAGCGGCTGAAGCGGCGGCTAAAATCGACGGCGTTAGCAAGGTGCTGGTTGCAGACAACGCTGCCTACGGTCACCAGCTGGCTGAGAATGTGGCGCTGTTGGTCGCAGAACTGGGCAAAGACTACGGTTACATCCTGGCTCCTGCGACCACTAACGGTAAGAACACGCTTCCGCGTGCTGCCGCGTTGCTGGATGTTGCGCAAATTTCAGAGATCATTTCGGTAGAGAGCGCGGATACCTTCAAGCGCCCCATCTATGCCGGTAACGTTATCGCCACTGTTCAGTCTTCTGACGCGATCAAAGTCATCACTGTTCGTGCAACGGCGTTCGATGCTGCTGCCGCAGAAGGTGGTTCTGCTGCCGTAGAAGCGGTTGCTAGCGCACACGATGCGGGTAAGTCCAGCTTCGAGAAAGAAGAGCTGGCTAAGAGCGATCGTCCAGACCTGACTGCCGCAGACATCGTTGTCTCTGGTGGCCGCGGTATGCAAAATGGCGACAACTTCAGCATGCTGTACTCCCTGGCAGACAAGCTTGGTGCCGCAGTTGGTGCATCGCGCGCGGCTGTTGACGCGGGCTTCGTACCTAACGATATGCAAGTAGGTCAGACGGGTAAAATCGTCGCACCGGGGCTGTACATCGCTGTCGGTATTTCGGGTGCTATCCAGCATTTGGCTGGTATGAAGGACTCAAAAGTCATTGTTGCTATCAACAAAGACGAAGATGCTCCTATCTTCCAGGTTGCTGATTACGGTCTGGTTGCAGACTTGTTTGACGCCTTGCCTGAGCTGGAAAGCGCTATCTAATAGCCCTTCAGCTAGTGAGCACAAAAAACCCGGCTTAGGCCGGGTTTTTTGTGCTCGCAATATCGGGAATTTAGCGTAGTAAATAGAGTCAGATAAAGACAATTGGAAGTCGGGTACTCCGGCGTCTGTTCACGGTGGGAGACAGGTAATGAAAAAAATCGTATTTGGGCTTTGCTTGTATGCCGCAGCGATGGCGACTCAGGCCTTAGAACTGGCTAGCGAATCGTCGATGCTCAATGTGGTGAGCGTGAAAAACAATCGCGTTGCCGAGTTGTTTAGCTTTGATGCTGTTACCGGGCAACTTAATACCACCACCGGCAAAGCGCTTATCAATATCGACCTGGCAAGCATTGACTCAGGGATTGATATTCGCGACAAGCGAATCAAAAAATACCTTTTTGATGTCGATAACCAGCCATCGGCGACGTTCAACGCCACGATTGATACGAATGCCCTTGCTGCTATTGAGGTATCTTCGCCGCAAGCGATGACCGTTGAGGGCGAACTGATGCTGGGCGGCAAGCGTCAGGCATTGCGTTTTAATACGCTGGTAAGCCGGCTGGAAAATGGTGATATTCGTGTGGTAACCACGTCGCCGGCGTTTATCGATATCGCCGCTTTGGGCTTGGAGCAGGGCATAGACAAACTGCGACAACTTGCTGGGCTGAATTCCATTACGCTGGCGGTGCCCGTCACCTTTTCAGTGCTGTTTCAATAAAGCGCTTAATCCCGGCGTAGCTCATCGCGAATAGCGATGGGCGTCGGGCAGTTGAGCACAACAATATACGATGACACAACAAAGCTCAGAATGGCGGTAGCTTGAATGAGATGAGACGCGCTACTGCCAATGACGCCTTGGTCAAAAGCCAGATAGGCGATCAACAGCGAGAATTCGCTGATCTGCCCCAGGCGAAGCCCCAGATCCCAGCATAGCCGCTTAGACGCTAATGTTCGCCGCAGAAGAAAGCGAAAACTCAGTGGTTTTATCGTGAGTAGTATCGCGGCGAGAAGGAGGGCTGGGGCGGCTATTTCTGTGATCAGCGCCAGATTGAAGCGTGCCCCCAACGAGAAAAAAAACAATATTAAAAAGAAATCTCTTAACGGCTTAAGGCTAATCGCGATGTACTGGGATATCGGACTGGTAGCGAGGCTTATGCCGGCGAGAAAGGCGCCCATTTCCGCAGAAAGCCCCATCGCATGGGCCGCCTCGGCAAGCCCTAAGCACCAACCTATCGCCAGCAAAAAAATGTACTCCTGAAAGCGGTCAAAGCGCTGAATAAGTGGCAGTAATAAGTAGCGTACAGCGACAAACGCCAGGGCGCAGAGTAGGGGGAGCGCGACCAGGGTTTTACCGAGGCTGATGGGCGATAATTCGCCTTGGCTAACGCTGGAAATTAACAGTAGTACGAGTATGGCGATCATATCTTGCAGCAATAAAATCCCGACCATTAGTTCGCCGTTTTCGCGGTGGTGCAAAACGGTGGTTGGCAGTAATTTAATGCCGATAATCGTGCTGGAAAACATCATCGCGGCCCCGATTATCCACGCCTCGGCCTGAGTAAAGCCAAACGCCATGCCAACACTGTAACCAATGGCCAGGAATATTGTGGAGCTAATTAGCGCCATGCCTGTGGTTTTTTTCAGGCTGTGCAGCAGCGCCTGAGGCTGCATATCCAGACCGAGCAGAAAAAGCAAAAACACGATGCCAAACTCGGCAATCTCTGCCAATAAGCCTAAATCGGTAACCCAGCCGCCACCGTAGGGGCCAATGATTGCGCCCAATGCAATACAGGCGATGAGTAGCGGCTGACGGCTGATTAAGGCGAGCGAGGCCAGCAAGGCGGCGCCGCTAAAAATAAGAAAAAATGAGAAGGTCAGGCTGGTTTCCACACGCGCTCCTGCTGCTCTACTTGCGCCGTATCACAATGATCCGGCACTACTCAGCATAGCGGAGCGAATGAGAGGCGTAAAAAAACCCGCATAGCGGGTTTAGTGTGCAATTACGCTTGGCGACGCCGGAACAGGGGGAGTGGCTGGTCCACACTGGACTGATAGCTTTCGCTGAAGTCGTTCAGGCTGGCCAGCGCGGCTTCCAGCTCGTCGCTGGGCAGGGCATAGCTGGAAAACCCGCAGCGCTTCATATAGAACAGCTGGTCGCGAATAAAATCACCAACGGCACGAATTTCGCCCTGATATCGGCGTTGCTCGCGTAGCTCGCGGGCATAACTGAAGCCGCGGCCGTCCATAAACTTCGGAAAGTCTACCGCCACAAAGCTGAGCGTTGACAAGTCATCGTCGCTCAGTGATTTAGGTGACTCGTCACTGGCCAGATAAACGGCTATTTCGCCCAAGGCGAGCAGGGCGTCGCGCTGCTGCTGCCATAGCGCCAGCGGAACGATAACGTGGTCGGCACTCGGTAAGGTCTCGGCGTCGCGCCAAACTTGCCAGTTGTCGTCAACAACCTGACCATTCTTAATAATCTTAGGCATATACACGCTCCTTAAACGGCGCCAGGCCTATGCGTTCGTAGGTATCGATAAAGCGCTCTTCGGGGTGGCGCTTTTCAAGGTAGCAGTTGAGTATTTTCTCAACGACGTCGGGAATTTCGTCTTGCGCAAAAGAAGGGCCAAGGATCTTACCCAGCGATGCATTCAGCCCCTGCTGACCGCCGAGCGACACTTGATAGAACTCCTGACCTTTTTTATCGACGCCGAGGATACCGATATTACCAATGTGGTGGTGGCCACAAGCATTCATACAGCCGGAGATATTCAGCTCTATGTCGCCCAGGTCGTAAAGGTAGTCCAGATCGTCGAAGCGGCGCTGAATGGCTTCTGCAATGGGGATCGACTTGGCGTTGGCCAGCGAGCAGAAATCACCGCCGGGGCAGCAGATGATATCGTTCATCGTGCCTACCGTCGGGCTGGCAAGCTCCAGGCTGACAAGTTTTTGCCATAGAGCAAAAAGCTGGCGCTGCTGAATATCAGGTAGTACCAGGTTCTGTTGATGGGTTGAGCGAATTTCACCAAAGCCAAACTCCTCGGCGAGGTCCGCCACCGCTTCAAACTGTTCTGCAGTGATATCGCCCGGTGCGACGCCGGTGGTTTTCAGCGATAGGGTCGCGATAGCATAGCCACGTTGCTTATGGGCGTGCACATTGTGGTTGAGCCAGCGGGCGAAATCGACATTCTCGAGGGCGAGAGCCTGGAGATCTTCATTTTCCAGCGCCTCGTAATCCGGGCGAGTGAAAAATGACTGAGCGCGGGCAATTTCCTCGTCGGGAAGGTCTAGATTGCCATCTTTAATAAAGGCCCATTCTTCTTCCACTTTAGCTTTGAAGGCGTCTGCGCCCATGGCGCGAACCAAAATTTTAATACGCGCTTTGAATTTGTTGTCACGGCGGCCCAACTGGTTGTAAACCCGAACGATGGCCTCCAGATAGCTGAGCAAGTGGCGCGGTGGCAAGGCCTCGTGGATAACACTGCCGATAACCGGCGTACGACCCAAACCGCCGCCTACAATTACTTTGAACGCGGTATTGCCGTTGTCGTCTTTGACGATCTGCAAGCCGATGTCGTGAACCAATACCGCCGCCCGGTCTTGCTCAGAGCCGCACACAGCGATTTTGAATTTACGGGGAAGGAAGGCAAATTCCGGGTGAAAAGTGGACCACTGACGAATGATTTCACACCACGGCCGGGCATCTTCAACTTCATCGGCGGCAACGCCAGAGAACTGGTCTGCGGTGACATTGCGAATGCAGTTACCACTGGTCTGGATGGAGTGCATTTCCACCTCAGCCAGATGCTCCAGAATATCGGGAACTTCTTCCAGTTTCGGCCAATTCAACTGAACATTTTGGCGGGTACTAATGTGTGCATAGCCCTTGTCGTACTCGCGGGTAATAAAGGCTAGCTTGCGCAGCTGCTGGCTGTTCAGCGTGCCATAGGGCACCGCAATGCGCAGCATGGGAGCAAGGCGCTGAACATACAGGCCATTTTGAAGGCGCAGCGGCAAAAACTGTTCCTCAGTGATTTTGCCAGCCAGATAGCGCTCGGTTTGATCCCGATACTGAGCGACGCGTTGGCTGATGATCTGCCGATCGTACTGGTCGTATGCGTACATATAACGTGTAATCTCTCGCGTTAAGTGTCATGCGGTCCCGGCGTGTGACGGCGGGGCGCTTAATTATAAATCGGAGCGAATGATAAATTTTAATCGGTTCTGCCACTAACGCTTTTTGCGGATAAGCCTTATGCGTTTGACCGATTACTTCACTCTCTATCTCAGCAAATAGCAGTCTTTTTCATAATCTTGCTATACTGGCGGCTTTTCCAAGCCGGTTCGCCGGGTGTTAACGTCATTATTCCATTGAGGTTGTCATGTCTGACCAAAACCAAGAAGCCCGTGAAGATAATTTTGCTGACGCCTGTGCGTCTGTAGCGATCCTGACGATTGTTATTGCAACCGTCGTATACTGGTTGTCAGGTATGCCTTCTTAAAGCCATCACCCGTCAGCAACAAAAAAGGCTGCCAATTGGCAGCCTTTTTTGTTTCGCCACTGTTAGGGGTCGTAGTCCAAAATCGGTGACAGCCAGCGTTCCATTGTCGCCATTTCCATCCCTTTTCGCTTCGCGATGTCGGCCACCTGGTCCTTGCCCACGCGCCCCACGGCAAAGTAGCGTGACTCCGGGTGGGAGTAGTAGAAACCACTCACGGCGGCCGCAGGAAACATCGCCAAGTGTTCTGTCAAACTAATGCCCGTGTTCTCGGTGGCATCGAGTAATGTAAACAGTGTTTCCTTTTCTGTATGGTCGGGGCAAGCCGGATAGCCGGGAGCAGGGCGTATGCCACGGTAGGCTTCCTTAATCAGCGCCTCGTTGTCCAGGTCTTCCTCTGGGGCGTAAGGCCAAAACTCTTTGCGAACACGCAGATGCATGTGTTCGGCAAACGATTCTGCCAGGCGATCAGCCAGCGCTTTCACCATAATGGCGCTGTAATCGTCATTGGCCTCCTCGTAACGCTTCGCTAGCTCTTCAGCGCCGATTCCTGTGGTCACCGCAAAGCCGCCCACGTAGTCTTCGACATCGCTACCCTCGGGGGCAATGTAGTCGGCAAGGCTCATTTGCGGTTTATTGTCCGCTTTTTGGGCCTGTTGGCGCAGGTGATGGAGCAGGGCGATTTCTTCGCCCTGCTCGTTAAACACGGCAATATCATCGCTGCCGCGACGCTTGGCGGGCCAAAAACCAATCACGGCGTTGGCCTTGATGTGCTTCTCGTTAATTAATTTATCGAGCATTTTCTGCGCGTCGTTGTATAGATTTTGCGCAGCCTCGCCGACTTTCTCGTCGTTGAGAATTTTTGGATACTTGCCCGCCAGTCCCCAGGAGATGAAAAACGGCGTCCAGTCGATGGTCTCGCGCAAGGCTTCCAACGGGTAGTCTTCAAAGACTTTGGTGCCGGTAAAGCTGGGTTTGGGCGGCTGATAGTCACTCCAATCGAAAGGCAGGGCGCGCTCGCAGGCCGCTGAATAGTCCAGCAGTCGGGTTTTCTGAGCGTTGCCTGCGCGGCGTGCGCGAATGCGCTCGTATTCATCGCGGCGGTCAGCGACGAACTGTGCCTTCAGGTCCTGGCTTATCAGCTGGGTGGCAACGGCGACGCTGCGGGAGGCATCTGGCACGTAGACAGTGACATCATTTTGATACTTCGGCTCAATTTTTACCGCGGTATGCGCTTTCGATGTTGTGGCACCGCCGATCATCAGTGGCACTTGGTAATCCAAACGTTGCATCTCACTCGCCACGTGGACCATCTCGTCAAGTGAGGGTGTGATCAGCCCGCTAAGGCCGATAATGTCTACCTCTTCGGCTTTCGCCGTTTCCAAGATCTTATCGGCCGAGACCATAACGCCCAGGTCGATTACCTCAAAGTTATTACACTGTAGAACAACGCCAACAATGTTTTTGCCAATGTCGTGAACATCGCCTTTCACCGTCGCCATTAGCACTTTGCCGTTGGCCTTGGCGCCGACCTCTTTGCCAGCTTCAATAAAGGGGTTTAGGTAGGCAACGGCCTGTTTCATTACCCGGGCAGATTTTACAACCTGGGGCAGGAACATCTTGCCATCACCGAATAGATCACCAACAACGTTCATGCCGTCCATCAACGGGCCTTCTATCACGTCGATGGGTTTTGCCGCTTCTTGTCTTGCGGCCTCGGCGTCCTCTTCGATAAACGTGGTGATTCCTTTTACCAAAGAGTGCTCAATACGCTTGGCGACCGGCCATTCACGCCAGCTAAGATCTTCCTGCTGGGCCATGCCCTTGCCGTCACCGCGGTATTTCTCGGCGATATCGAGCAGCCGCTCGGTGCTGTCGTCGCGGCGATTCAAGATGACGTCTTCCACCGCGTCGCGCAGTTCGTCCGGCAGGTCGTCGTAGATCGCGAGCTGACCCGCATTAACGATACCCATGTCCATGCCGGCTTTGATCGCATGGTAGAGAAACACTGAGTGGATCGCCTCGCGCACCGGATTGTTGCCACGGAACGAAAACGACACATTGGAAACGCCGCCGGAGACCATGGCGCCGGGGAGTTCGGCTTTGATATAGGCGGTGGCTTCAATAAAGTCGACGGCGTAGTTGTTGTGCTCGTCGATGCCGGTGGCTACCGCAAAAATATTGGGGTCAAAAATAATATCTTCCGCGGGGAAGCCGATCTCATCGACCAAGATGTCGTAGGAGCGCTTACAGATTTCTGCTTTGCGCTTAAAGGTATCTGCCTGGCCGTCTTCGTCAAAGGCCATCACCACCACGGCGGCGCCGAACTTCATGCACTGGCGAGCGCGCTCGCGAAATTCCTCTTCACCTTCTTTTAGTGAAATCGAATTGACCACGGGTTTTCCCTGAATGCACTTCAGGCCAGCCTCGATAATCTCCCACTTAGACGAGTCCACCATGATGGGCACGCGCGAGATATCGGGTTCAGAGGCAATCAAGTTGAGGAAGGTCACCATTGCCGACTGGGCGTCGAGCATGCCTTCATCCATATTGATGTCGATGATCTGCGCGCCATTTTCCACTTGCTGGCGAGCAACAGATAGCGCTTCGTCGTAATTACCTTCCAAAATCAGCCGCTTGAAGATCGCCGAACCCGTTACATTGCAGCGTTCACCGACGTTGACGAACAGGCTGTCGGCGGTGATGTTGAAGGGCTCCAGGCCAGATAGGCGACATGCGGGCGCTCGCTCTGGCAATGCGCGGGGAGCGACACCTTCCACGGCGCGTGCGATTGCTTCGATATGGGCTGGGGTCGTGCCGCAGCAACCGCCCACTAGATTCAGGTAGCCGCGCTGTGCAAATTCGCGCAGCTCGCCGTGCATATCATCGGGGGTTTCGTCGTACTCGCCGAATTCATTAGGCAAGCCAGCATTAAAGTGGCCGCTAAAATAGCAGTCTGCCGCGTCGGCGAGCTCTTCAACAAAGGGGCGAATTTCGCTGAATCGGCGGCCACAGTTGGTGCCAACGATCAGCGGCTTGGCGTGGGCAATACTATTCCAGAACGCCGTCGGGGTTTGGCCGGAAAGGGTGCGCCCACTGGTGTCGGGAAACGTTACCGATATCATGATCGGTAGCTCAATATTGTGGTCTTCAAAATACTGCAGCACCGCGTATACAGCGGCCTTGGCGTTCAGGCTGTCGAAGATGGTCTCGATTAGCAGCAGATCTGCGCCACCGGTCACCAGGCCTCGGGTGGCGGCATAGTAGTCGCTGACCAGCTTGTCGAAATTGATATTGCGCGCGCCCGGGTCATTTACATCGGGAGAAATAGACGCGGTCCGCGGGGTGGGGCCGATAACACCGGCCACAAACCGGGGTTTATCCGGGTTGCGGGCCGTTTCGGCATCAGCCACCTCTCGGGCAAGCTGGGCGCCTACAACATTGAGCTCTTCGGCGATCTCGCCCAGTTCATAGTCATCCTGCGCGACCATGGTGGAGTTAAAGGTATTGGTCTCGATGATATCGGCACCAACATCCAAAAACGCCTGATGAATATCGCGAATCAGCTGAGGCTGGGTCAGTGTTAGTAGATCATTATTGCCACGCACGTCCTTGTGGTAATCGGCAAAGCGTTCGCCTCGGTAAGCAGATTCTTCCAGCTTGTACTGTTGAATCATGCTGCCCATGGCCCCATCTATCACCAGTATGCGGTCTTTGATGGCAGCTTTTAGTAGATCGGCGCGGGCAGTAGAGTGAGTCATGTAGGTCCTGATGCTGTTTTACGTGGGGCAAGTAGCCGTTCATAGGCTGTGGCCGGAATGGCCTTCGTGCTAAACTGCGCAATTCTATCAGATTGTCAGCTTGGCATAGAAATTTCATCTCACTGCCGCTTACGATCCGTCCGGAGTCCATACGAGGTACATATGACGACAGAGCAAGCCGAGGTCAAATTAACCATCACCGAGTCCGCGCAGGGCTACCTGGCTGAACTGCTTTCCAAACAAGACGACGTGATCGGTGTTCGTGTGTTTATTACGCAACCGGGCACGCCCAAGGCGGAAACCTGCATTGCTTATTGTCGCGATGACGACGCGAAAGATGACGATATCGTCATTGATTACAGCGGTTTCAAGGCCTATTTCGAGGGTCGCAGCGTGCCATTTTTAGAAGATGCGCTGATCGACTATTCGAAAGATCGCATGGGTGGTCAGCTAACGATCAAGGCGCCCAACGCTCGTCTGCCAAAGGTCAGTGCCGACAGCCCCCTGGAAGATCGCATCAATTATGTGTTGTACAACGAGGTTAACCCCTCACTTGCTGCCCACGGCGGTGAGGTGTCGCTAGTTGAAATTACCGAAGACCATATTGCCATTTTGAAATTTGGCGGCGGTTGCCAGGGTTGCGGCATGGTCGATGTCACCCTCAAAGAGGGGGTTGAGAAAACCCTGGTTGAGCAGGTGCCCGAATTGAACGGCGTGCGGGATATGACCGACCACAGCAACACGGATAACGCCTACTTTAAATAAGTTCGCTTCCTCGCATTCCGCGCCGCCTGGCGGCGCCAGAAGGATTTGCCATGATTTCGCTTCCCTATACGCGCACCTGCATACAGGTGCGCTTTTCCGACTTAGACTTTCTTGGCCACGTGTCCAACAGCGTCTACGCGCAATATTTTGACTTGGCGCGCATCGATTTTTTTCGCGAGTTGGATAAAGTCTCCAAAGCGCCTCATAACGTGGTGGCGAGTGTGAAAATGGATATGCTGCGTGAAATTCGCTTCGACCACGAGGTTGTTGTCGATACCTGGTGCTCGCACGTTGGCAACAAAAGCATGACCATCGAACACCACATCTATGCCAATGGCGAATGTGCCACCACCTCGAGCAGTGTGATTGTCGGTTTTGATCGCGAGACGCGCAGCGCCATTGCGCTGCCAAGTGACTGGCAAGTCACTGATCCCAGTTTAATTCCTGCAAAACCGGCCTAATGGACGCGGCGTGCCCCTGCGGCAGTGGTAGCAATTACGCGGATTGCTGTCAGCGCTATCACACTCATCAGGCCACCGCGAGCACGGCCGAGCAATTGATGCGCTCGCGCTACTGCGCATTCGTGATGGGCGACAATCGCTACCTTCGCGATAGCTGGCACCCCGATTTTCGCCCGCAAGACCCACTTATTAGCGATGACACGCCCTGGCTAGGCCTGCGTATATTGGCTGCGCCAGCCCCACAGGCGGACGCGGCGACCGTCGAATTTGTGGCATTTTATAGTCAACAGGGGCGCGTAGCGCAGTTGCATGAGCGCTCTCGGTTTATTCGTATGGACGGCAGGTGGTACTACACCGAAGGTGATCAACTGCCAGCTATCAAGCTTGCGCGCAACGACCGCTGCTGTTGTGGCAGTGGCCGTAAACAGAAACACTGCCATGCGGAATGCTAACTTGTGAAGTCGCTGCGAATACTCTCCTATAACGTGCACAAAGGGTTCAGCGCCCGCAACCGCCGTTATTTGCTCGATGAAATTCGCGAGGGCATTCGCAGTGTAAACGCCGACATTGTCTTTCTACAGGAAGTTGTTGGCGAAAACCGCGACCACGCAAAACGCTGGGAAAATTGGGTGGATGCCGGCCAGTTTGAGTACCTGGCTGACAGCGTGTGGCCGCATTTTGCCTACGGCCGCAATGCGATCTATCAGCACGGTCATCACGGCAATGCCATCCTCAGCAAATATCCCATTGTTAACAGCGATAATGTCGATGTTTCAGTGATGAAGCGCTCCCAGCGCGGCTTACTGTTCGCGCAAATTACTCCCGGTGTTCAGCTTGTCTGTGCGCATATGGGCTTGTTGGCCTGGGAACGGCGCCGCCAATTCAAGCAATTGAAGCATCAGCTTATGGCGCGAGATAGCGCTGCTGAGGGCTTGATTATCGCCGGAGATTTTAACGACTGGCAGTTGCGTCTGCACAAGCATTTCTATCGTGATCTGGATGTTCGGGAAGCGATGACGGAAATACAGGGGCGCCCCGCAAAGAGCTTCCCCGCACCGTATCCACTGTTGCCGCTGGATCGCATTTACTACAAGGGCTTGGTATTGCGTGAGGCGAAGGTGCTTCGCGGAGAGCCGTGGCGGTCGCTGTCTGATCACTGCGCCCTTTATGCTGAATTTGCTTTACCCAATGGCTAAAAAAAAGCCCCGGATAAACCGGGGCAAAGCCATAGATGGTGTAGAAGCACTTAGCTTTACGCCAAAAATATTCGGGTGGATCAATAAATAATAAAAAAGGCGCCAATTGGCGCCTTTTCATCTTTCCGGTGGGGCTTTTAACCGCGCTTGCGGCCGGGGAGCACATCGCGAAGTTTATCGCGCATATCGCGCAGTGCAGCCTCAGTTTCCTCCCAACCGATGCAGCCGTCAGTGACTGATACGCCGTATTCGAGCTCAGAAAGGTCAGCCGGGATTTTTTGGTTGCCGGGCTTGAGATTACTTTCGATCATCAAACCGATAATCGAGGTGTTGCCTTCGATGATCTGGTTAGTGACATTCTCCATAACCAGAGGCTGGAGGCTCGGTTGCTTGTTGGAGTTTGCGTGGCTGCAATCCACCATAATATTGAGTGGGTATCCGGCTTTATCCAGGGCGGCCTCACACAATTTAATATGGACAGAGTCATAGTTAGGCCCGGCGCTACCGCCGCGCAATACCACATGGGCGTAACGGTTGCCGCGCGTGTGGATCACTGCCACCTGGCCTTCGCCGTTAATACCGAGAAAACGGTGGGGTTTTACCGCTGAGCCGATAGCGTTCATGGCAACGTCTAAGCCGCCGTCGGTGCCGTTCTTAAAGCCGACGGCAGAAGACAGGCCGCTGGCCATTTCGCGGTGAGTCTGCGACTCGGTTGTTCTCGCACCAATCGCCGACCAGGAAATGCAATCCTGCAAGTACTGAGGCGAAATAGGGTCCAGAGCTTCGGTTGAGGTCGGCAAGCCCAGTTCGGCAATATCCAGCAGCAATTTGCGGCCGATATGCAAACCCTCTTCAATTTTAAAGGTGTCGTTAAGGTAGGGGTCGTTGATCAAACCCTTCCAACCCACGGTAGTACGTGGTTTTTCAAAATACACGCGCATAACGATCACTAGCGTGTCTTGAAGCTCGTCAGCCAGCGTTTTCAAGCGCTGAGCATAATCCATAGCCAGTTCGACATCGTGAATAGAGCAGGGGCCAACCACAATAAACATGCGGTGGTCTTTGCCGTCCAGGATATTGCGCACGGTTTCGCGACCGGCAGAGACAACGGCTTTGGCGCTGTCGCTCATTGGCAGGGCCGCCTTCAGGCGCGCGGGAGTAATCAGCACTTCCTGTGCTTCGACATTAAGGTTTTCGATGATGGTTTCTGACATGGCTTACCGGATTCTGTCCCGAATCAAAACGTTATAGAGCCTGATATTCTAACTGAAAAGCGTGCCAATAAAATATCAACTGGCGGTGAACAGGGCTAAAATAGCGGCTTTTCGACGAATAATTGCAAGAGTGCCCTATGCCAACCGCTTTTCCATTGCTTTTCACGCTCGCGGTGTCAGCGCCTATGGCGGCTGAGACGCCGACGGCACAGCCGCCCATAGAGCGTTGGTCGCCAGCGGTGCGCCCTGCGTCTGAGCCTGCGATCGCACAGTGGCCCTGCGACCGTCTCAGCGAGGTGACCGTTGTGAGTGATAAGCAGCAGCGGCAATTGCGAGAGCGGAAAAAGCAATGCTTGCAACGCTACCAGCAATTTATTCCAGCGACGGGGCTGCGCTAGATGGCGACGATTTTCAAACCTTCGAAGCGCAATGCTCGCGCTAAACGCGCAATGCCTGCCGATAATGGCGTGTTTGAGTTGCACATAGAACGTCTGGCCGATGACGGCAGGGGCATCGCCCATCATAACAACAAGGTGGTGTTCGTCCTGGGCGCACTGCCTGGCGAGCGTGTGCAGGCGCGCTTGCTCAAGCGCCACAAGCGCTTCGATGAAGCAGAGAGTGTCCAGCTGCTGGCAGCGTCCGGGTATCGAGTCGCACCGCCGTGTTCGCAGTACGGGCAGTGCGGGGGGTGTCAGCTCCAGCATTTGGCATATCCCGAGCAAGTTGAGCATAAGCGTTCACGCCTGTCAGCGATCATTGATGAGTGCGTTGATGTAGAGGTAATGGCTGGGCCGCCAGAGGCTTACCGCCACCGAGCGCGCTTGTCATACCGCGCGGGGCACCTGGGGTTCAAGGCAGCGGCAACCCACCATATTGTCGATACGGCAGCCTGTTCAGTGTTAGAGCCAGCGCTGAATGCGGCAATAGCTGCCGTTCGCGAGCCTTTGTTGCACGCGTTAAAACAGAGCCACCAGGCCGAATTGCTTTTTAGCCTGGGAGAGGGCGGCAGAGTCGGCCTGGCCGTTGAGGACAGTCGCCGCAGAAGAAGAGAGTGGAGCGAATCGTTAGCAAACGCCTTATTGCCAGCGGTGCAGCTGTATCAGGTACGTAGTTCGGACGGAATCTGGGTAAATGAATGCGAGCCGCTTCGCTACAGCAGCTCGGTTTCCCATGCCTTGCACTTTACGCCGACTGACTTCACCCAGGCTAACCGCGAGCTGAATACGCAGCTGGTCGAGCGCAGTGTAGCGTGGTTGGACGCGCAGGCCGGGGAATTCGTCATTGATTATTTCTGCGGGCTGGGTAATTTCAGCTTCCCCCTTGCCCAGTCGGGCGCCTCCGTGCTCGCGGTCGACGCCGGCGAGGAGATGTTGGCGCAGGCGCGGCAGCGTGCGCAGGAGCAGGCATTAGCCATTGAGTTTGCCTGCGCCGACCTGTTTGACTCGGCGCAGATTCCGCTTCGCCAGGCCAGCGCCGCCTTATTGGATCCTCCAAGGGCGGGCGCCAGGGCAGTGTGCGAAGCCATTGCTGGCTCACCATCGATGCGCAGGGTGGTGTATGTGTCGTGTGACCCCGCGACCTTGGCCCGCGATCTCGCAATTTTGTGTGAGGCGGGCTTCGAGATCAAAAAAGCGGCGATGGTAGATATGTTCCCGCATACCCACCATATGGAGTCGCTGATTTTGCTGGAGCGCTAGGCCATTTTTGCAATAATGTCCTGAGCATAGCGCAGCACGCCGTCGCGTTTTTTCGCCGGGTCGTCGGTGTTGCCATGGTAGAACGGCCAGGGTTGAGTCAGGATATGGGTAATGCCATTGTCTTCGAGTTTGCGGTAGGCATCGGGGGTAAAGGCGTCTGACGGGGTCGCCATCACTGAGAACTGCTCGGGGTCGAATCCCTGCTCTTCACGGTAGCGGCGAATCAGTTTGACGGAGTCGATGATTTCGTCGCTGGTTTGTAAATCGCTCACCCAACCGTCGTGGCGGGCCGCGCGACGCATGGCCGCCTTACTGATGCCGCCCACCCAGATCGGCGGCAGCTCAGTGGGCGCCGGGTTCATTTCTAAACGGGGAAATTGGTAGAACTGTCCCTCGTAACTCACCATCTCACCGCTCCAGAGCAGCGGCAATATTTCCAGTATTTCATCGGCGCGTTTTCCGCGAGTATGGAAGTCCTGTTGCAACAGCCCGAACTCATCCTTAGACCAGCCGACACCGATCGCGGGAATGACGCGATTATCTGAAACGATAGCCGCGGTGCTAATCGCCTTGGCAACGAGAAATGGGTTGCGCATCGGCAGCACAAAAATATTGTTGGTGAATTTAAGGTTTTCGGTCACCGCCGCCAGAGCGGCAATCATTACCCAAGGGTCTGGCCAATCGGTGAAAGGCTGCCAGCGGCGCTCGCCATCTTCTGTATAGGGATAGTCGTGACTCAATGTTTCGGGATTGACCACGTGGTCGGAAAACGACATGGCTTCCCAGCCGCTTTCATCGGCGGCGATGGCGAGTTCACGGAGTTCTTTCAAGGGGCAAAAAGACGAAGAGAGAACGAATTTCACAGTGGGTTCCTGCCGTATTTGATTATTATTTGGGGCGTGACGCGCTAAAGTTGGTGCTGCTGACGAATGTGACTCAGTAAGGCGTCTATGGCGTTTTCCAGCGTACGTATGACATGGTCGAACTGTTCGGCGTCGTCATAAAAGGGGTCGGGAATCTGGCTGTTACCGCCGTTGCTCTGATAGTGAAGCAGTAGGTTGATCTCCCCGTTAAAGTCCGCGGGTGCCCAGGCCTCAACATTACTGAGATTTTTGCGGTCCATCACAATGACGTAGTGACTGCGATGGTAGTCGTCATCGCATATTTGCCGCGCGATCTGTTGGGAAATATCGTAGCCCGCTTTTTCAGCGGCCTGAATGGAGCGTGGGTCGGGCGCCTTGCCAATGTTAAAGGCTGCGGTGCCACAGGAGTCCACTGAAATATGCTCGCTAAGCCCGGCCTCGGCGACTTTATATTCGAGAATACCCTGGGCCGCAGGCGAACGGCAGATATTCCCCAGGCAAACAAACACTACGTGAATAGACATAAACAGCTCAATAAATAACAGAGCCGACAAAGTAGCATGCTGCACCGGAGCGCAGCATCACCCATTTGGTGGGCCGCTATTTCTGCGCTAGCAAGACGACAAACTTCGCGTCCGAGCGCAGCACCTCGCAGTTGCCAAAGCGCTTCTTTAGTAGTTTGTGGTAGTCGAGATGACGGTTCCCCACAACGCAGAATTGGCCGCCCGGTGCCAAATGCGCATGGCTGTCTGAGAACATCTGGCGCGCGATGTGATCCCCCAGCTGCTGCTCTTGGTGGAACGGCGGGTTACAAACGATGGTGTCAAATAGGGCGCCGTCGTAACCGTGCATGCAATCGCGGGCATAAAACTGGGCAGCGGCGCCCGGCAGGTTATCGCGCACATTGTGCCTGGCACTGTCTATTGCCATGTAGGACTCATCGAAAAAATGCAGCGCCGCCTCGGGCCAACGCTTTCCCGCCATAATGCCCAACAGCCCGTTGCCACAACCTAAGTCCGCCAGTGAGTCTGGCGTGTGAAGGTCTCCCAATGCATTGAGCAACAAGCGGCTACCCCTGTCTAACTTGCCCCGAGAAAAAACATTGGCGCGATTGCTGAGTGAAATGCCCAGTTCGCTGCTGCCTAGAGCCAGCGAGTCGTCGTCTACGGCCGCGCCGGGGCTGAGTGATTGCAGGTGTATCAGGCGGGCTTTTTTCCATGCCAGGCTGGCTGCAGCCTCGCCAATGCTTTCTGAAAACACCGCCATGCTTGAGCTGTCCAAGTACTTGGCCATGCAGGCGCCAATAAATACGTCGGGGGAGCGCAGCAGCTGAGCGATGTGCTGGAGCTGATAGCGCAGGTAACTGTGGTTGCGTGGCAAACGATAGATAACGCGATCGAAGCTGCCTGTGGGTGCCTCGCAGCTGCTCAGCAGTGCGGGAGCACGGCGTTGGTTTGCCGCGCAATTTTCAAGGCATGCCCGGTGGGCAACCGCCGAGTCTGACCAGGAAATACACTCGTAGTCCGACAGCGCGGCAGCGAGACAGCCAAAGGCATCGTTCACGAGCAGTAGGCGACTGCCCTGTGGCGGAGGGTTTTCGGCAAGGTAATTGAGCAGGTAGCGGTCGGCCGCATCCCAGGCCTGAAGTACTTCGTTGCGACGGCGGGGCCGGCGCTGCAGGGTGAGTTTGCCGAAAGGACTTTCCAGAGTGGTGGTGTTCAAAGGTTTAGCCGTCTTCGAGTAAAAGCTCGCGAAGCTGCTGACGTGCCAGCGCGTCGAGTTTTAGGCCATGCTCAAAGTAATCCTCCAAGCTGCCGTAGTGCTCATCGATCGCCTCAAAGGCGGCATTAATAAACTGTGGCTGAACATGAAATAAGGTGCGAATTACCGCTTCGTCGGCGGTTAACATGTCCATTTGGGCAATCTGCTCGATCACCTGGTCGATGCGCTCCGCCGTGTAGTGATTGGTCGCCAGGTAGTCCTCCATTATCGTATCGTCGGGGACGTCCAGGGCGTGAAGCAGTAGCGCGGCGGCAAGGCCGGTTCGATCTTTTCCTGCGGTGCAGTGGAAGAGCTGGGGGTAGTGGTCCTGTTCTAAAAGGGAGTGCATCCACTGACGATAAACGGGTGTGTAGCGCACCACCATCTCGCGATTGGCGTCTACCAGAAAAGCCGCCATATCATCGGCGCTGACATCTTCCTGTTGCAGGCGCGCGGTGACCAGTTCAATTTGTGCCGCATCGACGGTAATGGGCATGGCATCGACCCGAACCGCGTAACCGCTGGCCAGTGCATGGGGTGCTGACAGGCGTTCTTCATCTGATCTAAAGTCGACGATCCGCTTTACCTCCAGCCTCTGCAAGTAACGCTGGTCTTCATCGCTGAGTGATGACAGCTTGTCGGTGCGATAAATCATGCCCCATTTAAGTTGCTGACCATCGCGATTTTTATAGCCGCCGAGGTCGCGAAAATTATGCGCCTGTTCAAAGGGAAGTTTGCGAAGGCTGTGGCGTTCATGATGGGGCAACTGGCTGGGAATTGGCCGCTGCGCCGCAGTCAAACCACGGTGTTGGGAGGCCAAGTGAAGGCTCTTTGCAATCTCGTCGTACTGGCTCATTAGGCGGATTTCTCGGCGGAGTGGGGTGACTGCCGGCTGGCGCGATATTCGCCGGGTGTCATGCCGGTCCATTTTTTAAAGGAGCGGTGAAAAGCACTGGGCTCATCGAAGCCCAATAGTGCTGACACGGCATTGATTTTCAGCTCGGGCTGATTGAGCCAACGCAGAGCGTGCTCCTTGCGTAGCTCGTCCTTGAATTGCTGATAGGTGGTGCCCAAATCTTTGAGACGGCGGCGCAGGGTGCGCACCGACATATTCAGGTTCTCTGCCATTGTCACCACACTGGGGAATTCGTGGCTGAGATCGTTGCCGACGATGCGCTTCATTTGTGAAAGCAGAGAGCTGTCGTCATCGTCTTGCGATACCAGCAGGTGGTAGGGGGCATCGCGAAGGAATTTTCGCAGTGATTCCTCCGTGTGAATCAACGGGCAGTCCAGGCAGTGTTCGGCCAATAAGAAGGCGTTGTGTTCCCGGCCGTAGTGAATTTCGCAGTTAAACAAGTGCTCAAAGTACTCGGGGTTGTCGGGTGCGCTGGCCTGCATGTGCACGGCAATCAACTCGAGCGGTTTACCGATAAGCCACTGGCAGAAGCGGCGCCAGATCGCCATGGTGTGTGCCATGGTGTAGCGCTGGTCAATGGTGTCATCACTTTCTGCCAGTTCCACGTCGCTGGGGAAACGGTAAAAGGCGGTACCGTCGCCGAGGCGCTCCACTGGCCGGCGAGCCGCGCTGGGAACGTCGCTCAAGGTTCTGCAAAACACGATAAATTCGGCGGCGCGACGCAGTGCTTGTTCCAGTGTTTCACAGTGGATGATAAACAGTGACAGCATGCGAAAACTGCCGGCTGGCGTTCGCTGACGAAGGCCCAAACCAAAGGACTCATCTTGCAGCAGCCACATAACGCGGCGATAAATCTGCGAGTAATACTGGGCGTCAATGGGCGAGTCCAGGTCCGCGCTGGGAGACAGCGGGTCTATCGGCAACTGTAGAGACCTGAGGAGTTCGGCACCGTTGTAGCCCTGCGCTTCGGCAACCTGCAGCATGCTGCGGGCATATTTCAGCGGCACGGGGTCTCTTTTAGCGTGGGGGTTGCTGCGCACGACGATTATCCGAGATCAGTTTTGCTGGCTAGTTTACGGTAAATCATCGGGAATTTCCCGCCAGAAGTGGCACGCAATTTCCCGGCCGTCGTGACGCTTTTCCAAACGCGGCGGCTGCGTGAGGCACTCGGCGCGTTGGTGGGGGCAGCGCCCGGCAAAGCGGCAGCCCTCGGGCATTGCCATAGGGGATGGCATATCGCCGCTTAGGGCAGCTTGGGGCAGCGTCGGGCTGGCCAGTTGTGGCACTGCAGAAAGCAGGGCGCGGGTGTAGGGGTGGGCGGGGCGCTCGCACAGCGACTGGGCATCACCGATTTCTACCAACTCTCCCAGGTACATCACCGCGATGCGGTCGCTCATGTGTTTGACAACGGAGATGTCGTGAGAAATGAACAGCATCGCCAGTGACAGCCGTTGCTGTATGTCCAATAGCAAATTCAAGATTTGCGCCTGTACTGAGACGTCGAGCGCAGAAACGGCTTCGTCGCAGATCAGCAGTTTGGGCTCCAGGGCAATGGCGCGCGCAATACCAATGCGCTGGCGCTGACCGCCGCTAAATTCGTGGGGGTATTTGCCGAGTGCAGAGTGCGGTAGGCCAACGAGTTCGAGTAATTCGTTGACGCGGCGACGACGCCAACTGCTGCTGCCTAAGCGGTGGATGATCAGCGGCTCTTCAAGAATTGTTGCCACCGTGTGACGGCTGTTCAAGGACTCGAACGGGTCTTGAAACACCATCTGCATATCGCGTCGCAGCGGGCGCATTTGCGCAGCGCTGAGGCCGGTTATATCTCTTCCCTCGAACGCTACTGTGCCGGAGGTAGGGCGGTGCAGGTTGAGAAGTGCTTTACCCAGACTGCTTTTGCCACAGCCGGACTCCCCAACCAAACCCAGCGTCTCGCCCTGCTGCAAAGCGAAGCTAACGCCGTCCACTGCGCGCAGTAGCAGTTTTGGTTTTAGGAAGCCCTGAGACTGAGGGAAGTGCAGTGATAGGTTTTCGGCCCGTAGCAGTGCGTCAGTCATCAATTACCCTCCAGTGGTGACAGGCAATCTCTGCGCCATTGTCTCGCGGCGTAATAGCGGGCGCGCTTTGCTGGCACTGCGGCGTTGCATGGTCGCAGCGATTGGCGAAGCGGCAGCCTGGCGGCATGGCGTCAATGCTGGGCACCTGACCACCCAGCGCGTTTAAGCGGCTCTTCGGCGCTGCGGCTTTCGCAGGCAGTGCGGCTAACAGGCCTTTTGTATAGGGGTGTTTGGGGTTGGCAAAGAGCGCTGCGGCACGATTTTGCTCAACAATTTCCCCGGCGTACATCACTGCCACGCGGTCGGCCAGCTGAGAAACCAGCGCGAGGTCATGGGTGATAAACAGCATTGCCATATCGCGTTTTTGTTGCAGGGTTTTTAGGAGCTGGAGTATTTGCGCCTGAATGGTGACATCCAGCGCGGTGGTCGGCTCATCGGCGATAAGCAGTTTGGGTTCGCCGGCCAGTGCCATGGCAATCATCACGCGCTGGCGCATGCCGCCAGAGAGTTGATGGGGGTAGCTGGAAAGCCGCTGCTCGGCGGCGGGCATCCCAACGTCTTGCAACAGCGCAATACAGCGTTCGCGTCGCTGTTTTCGGCTGAGTTCAGGGCAGTGCAAGCGCAGTGTTTCGCCAATTTGTTGTGCGATCGTGTGTACCGGGTTCAGGGCGGTCATCGGGTCCTGGAAAATAACCGCGATATCGCGACTGCGTAGTGACCGGAAGGCCTGTGCATCGCGGCAGTCGATTTCGCTGCCGCGGTAATGAATTCGCCCGCCGGAGATCTCCGCCTGGGGCTGGGGTAGCAGGCCCATCAGCGACATGGCGGTAAGGCTTTTGCCACAGCCTGATTCGCCGACCAGCCCGAGTGTTTCGCCGGGGAAAATCTGCAAGCTCAGTTGGTTGACCAGTTGATGCTGCTGACCGGCATCGTCGGTAATACTGATGCAGAGCTTATCTGCGCGGATAACGGCTGACTCATTCATCGCCAGTTGCCCAGCGTTTGTTCACAATCATGACTGGATCCAGGGCCTTATTGCGGGATTTGGCCTCGTCAACCCGCTGCTGTTCATCACTGTCTATCCAGAATAGGCCGCCTGTGCTGCCCAGCGGATCGAATAGACTGTCGGTGCTGCGAGTACCGTGAAAGTTCGGCAGTTTTAGCCAGCGCCAGAATGCTTCGCGGGTGTATGGCACTTTAAAAGTTGGGATAAATGAGCCCTGCTCGAACACCAGTTGTTCCAATTCGCGTGCTAATTTGACCCGGCTGGCCTTGTCTGTGGCTGCGCGATAGGCATCGATTTTTGCGTCGATTTCCGGGTTGTCGGTGTTGGTCACATTGTTTGTTTGGGGCTTGTGGGCGTTGTCCGAGTGATAGAACTGCCAATAGCGTGGCGACAAGCCGCCGCCTGACCACGCCATCCAAGCCGCTTGATGTTTGTTTTCCAGAATTTGTTTGAAGGCGGCAGAGGGGTCGAGAAGTTGCAGTGACAGCTCTATACCCGCTTTGCGCGCCTCCTGTGCCAAGATCACCAAGCGGTCGTTGTGGCCGCTGCTGTAGTACGTTACGCGAATGCTCAGGCGCTGCCCGTCTTTTTGCCGTATACCGTCGGGACCACGGGTGTCCCAACCGGCGGCATTTAGCAGGCGGTTGGCTTTGTCTAAGTCGAATTCGCGGGCACGAATATCGGGGTTGCTGTAATCGCCATAGCCTTCGTGGGCGGTCTGCAGGCGTTCGTAGTCACCGTGCAGCACGGTGTTAATCACTTTGTCGATATTAAGGGCATGAGCAATGGCATAGCGAACATTGCGGTCGCTGAGCAGAGGGACATCCTCGTTGAGAAACAACCCGGAAATCGGCCTGGGAACGCTGTTATAAAATTTGATTTTACCCGCATAGCCCTGCTCAAAAATGCGCCCCTGGGCTTTTTTATGCCACAGCCGCGGCATGAGCAGGGGGAAGCTATCCAGCTCGCCTTTGCGAAAGTACTGATACGCGATATTGATGTCCCGTATGAGTTTTACACGCAAAAAATCGGGGTTGAAGCGGTGCTGGAAGTAACGCTTGTTATTCCCCCACCAGTCCTGCTTTCGGCGGAACTCAATATATTTGCCCTTGCGAATGGTGTCGATAACGTAAGGGCCGGTGTTCGGCGCTATCTTCCAGTTGTAGTCGCGTACCCAGTTTTCATCCAGTTTGTGGAAATGGGCGGGTACCGGCGAAATACTGTATTCAAACAGCATTTCATCGCGGGGTTTGGCAACACTGCCAAGAATGCCGATCGTGTGGTCGTCATACTTTACGACATCGAGGATCACGGTGTTGTAATGGTTGTTATACCACGGTGCCAATATGAATGTAGAGCGCATAAATTGCAGCGCAAACAGATAGTCATCGGCGGTAACGGGTTTGCCGTCGGACCATCGAGCGTCCGGGTCTAAGCGGTAGTAGAGGCTGTGTCCGTCGTCGCCAAACGCCCAGTGCGTGGCAAGTTCCGGTATGGGGTTGAGCGTGTTCGGGTGTATGCCGACCAGTCCCAGATGGTTGGCGCGCATATAGCTTGCAAAGCTGCCATTGGAGTCGGGGCCTACCAAACGCAGCGTGAGCGGAAAGGTGGTAATAAAGCTGCGAAAGCGGCCGCCGCGTTTGGCTTCAGGGCTGGCGAATATGGGGTCGCTCAGGTTGGTTTGCCAGGACAGATTCTCGGGCAACTGTTCGGGTAGCTTGGCGTCTTCGGCGGCGTAAATCCATAAGGGGAAAGCCGCGACGAATAACAACAGCAGTTGTGAGAGGCGTTTATTCATAGAAACTGAATTTTCGTGGATCGTAGGCATCGCGAATCGCCTCGCCGACATAGGCAACAAGCATCAATATTAGGGTCATGGCCACCACTACCGAACCAACCAGCCACAGCGATTCCATGTTTTCTGTGCCCTGCTTGAGCAGTTCTCCCCAGCTGGGTGTTGGCGCCGGAAGGCCAAAGCCTAAATAGTCCAAGGCGGTAAGTGCGGTGATACCCGACGCCACGGAGAAGGGAACAAAGGTGATCAGAGTCGATACGCTATTCGGCAGGATATGCCGAAAAACAATGCGGCTACCCGAGGCGCCGAGCGCGCGCGCCGCCATCACGTAATCCCGAGAGACCTCCTTGTACGTTGCGGTACGCATATACCAGGTCATGGCGGTCCAGCCGAAGAACGCCATAATGAACAGCAGGGTCCAGAACCCCGGGGTGATGATGGAGGCGACAATCATAATCACGTACAGGAAGGGGACATTGGACCAAATTTCGATAATGCGCTGGAAAAATAAGTCAAAGGCGCCACCCCAATATCCCATCATGCAGCCAATGGCGACGCCAATAGCGTAGTTAAATACCAATAGCACAAGCGAGAATAGCATCGCAGTGCGAAAGCCGTAGATCAGCCTGGCAAGGACGTCGCGCCCGCTGGTGTCGGTGCCCAGATAATGCCGTGTGGTGAGCGAGGGTGCGTGAGGTGGGAAATCCCCGGCTATCAGGTCATTTTCCAACGGGCCGTAGGGAATCGGGGGCATGAGCACCCAGTTGCCCTCGTCGGCGTCGCGAAACTGCGCCTGTAGTTCGCGGTAATTAGGCTCGTAGTCGATGTCCAGGCCAAAATCCTTGCCGCTGTGCTGCGCCCCAAAGGTGGGGAAATACAGCTCGCCCTGGTAACTCACCAGCAGTGGCCGGTGGTTGGCAAGCAGCTCCGCACCAAAGCTGAGCGTGGTCAATACCAGCAACAACCAAGCGGAGATATAGCCTCGACGGGATTGCTTGAAACGCTGCCAGCGCTTTTGGGCGACGGGGTTTCGCAGCAGATTCATTAACGGCTCCCTCCACCAAAGCGAATGCGCGGGTCAACAATGGCGACACAGATATCGGAAAGAATATTGCCTATCAGGTAGAGCAGGGAAGAGATCACCAAGATGCCCATCACAATGGGGTAGTCTCGCTCAATAATGGCCTCGTAGCCGAGTAGTCCAATACCGTCGATGTTGAAAATGGTCTCGATCAAAAAAGAGCCGCCAATCAGCAGGGAAATATTGTTGCCAAAGGAGGTGGCGACCGGAATGAGACTATTGCGCAGCGCGTGCCGGCGAACGCTTTTTCCTAAACTCAGGCCCTTTGCCGCCGCTGTGCGCATGTAGTCAGCTGATAAATTATCCATCAAGGCGTTTTTCATCATCAGGGTTGTTACCGCAAAACTTCCCGCTAAATAGGCAATAAGCGGCAGTGCGGCGTGGTGAAAAACGTCTTTGGCCTTGGCCAGCGGCGAGAGTTCCTCGAAGTTGTCGGAGACAAAGCCGCCGAGAGGAAACCAGTCGTAGTAACCGGCAAACACCGAAATCAACGCAATACCGATGACATAGCTGGGTAGTGCGTAACCCAGAAACACCACTGCTGACGACAGATTGTCAAAGCGGCTGCCGTGGAACATGCCCTTGAGCAGGCCCAGCGGGATGCAGACGAGGTAGGTGAGCACGAGTGTTGTCACGCCGTAGAATACGGAGACCGGAAAGCGCTCCTTGATGATGTCCCAAACGGGGTCCTGATAGCGGGTGGAGAGGCCCAGGTCAAAGCGCAGCACCTGTTTTAGCCAGATGGCATAACTGCTTAGCAAGGGTTTGTCGAAGCCGTAGTAGCGTTTGAGCTCTTCGAGCTGTTCGTCAGATAGCGTGCCACCGCCCTCGCTGCGGTGCAGGCTGCCTGCCTCGCCACCGAGCTGGGCTTGGGTCATCATTCGCTCTATCGGCCCGCCGGGAACAACACGGGTGATACTGAACACCAGCAGGGTGATGCCAATGAATGTAGGGATAATCAACAGGCCGCGACGAACGAAATAGCCAAGCATAGGTACTTCCAGTCAGGTGGCTGTCAACTACAGGTCGGCCCGCGTAACGTCGACGTAGAGGGTCAGCGATTGGCCGGGTTGCAAATAACTGCTGCGGCCAATTGAATTCCACTCCAGAATATCGGCAATTTTCAGCTTGAAGCGGCTCGCGATACGCGACAGCGAGTCGCCGCTGCGAACCTTATAGCCCACCTTACGCACGATACCATTGCCTGACGATGGGCCTTTTTTCCAGATCGCCAGTTTTTGCCCCGGTTTGATGAGGGCACCTTGATCTAGGCGATTCCAGCGAATGAGTTGCTTGACGGACACCTTGTGCCGTTGAGCAATGCCGCTGAGCGTGTCGCCGCGGCGAACAATATGCTGCGACTGGTGGCGGCCGCGCTCAGCAATACCACGGTCTAAGTTGGGGGAGGTGGTCGCCTGGCTGCTGGCGGGTATCAGGAGCTCTTGGCCGACGCGCAACATATCGCCATTGAGCTTGTTGAAACGCTTAATGCTGGCAATATCGATGTGGTGGCGTTTGGCAATGCTAATCAAGTTGTCACCCGGTGAAACTCGATAGCGCTGCCAGGCAATGCGCTGTTCTTTGGGCAGGGCGGCCAAGCGAGTTTTAAATTTTTCGGCCTGCTTGCTGGGAATCAGAAGGTGGTGAGGGCCCTCCGGCGCTGTCACCCAGCGGTTGAAGCCTGGGTTGTAGCGATATAGCTCCTCGACGCTGATGTCCGCCAGGGCAGCGGCTTTGGCGAGATCTATCTGGCTGTCTATGGCCACCTTTTCAAAGCGCGGCGCGTCGGCAACGGCCGGCAAGCTGATGTTGTAGCGCGCGGGGTTTTGGTAAATTTTGACCAGCGCCAGCAGTTTTGGCACGTAGCGCTTGGTTTCCTTGGGGAGTTTTAGCGACCAAAAATCTGTCGGCTTACCCGCCTTGCGGTTGCGGCGAATGGCGCGATTCACCGTGCCCGCGCCGGCATTGTATGCCGCCAGGGTCAGCATCCAGTCACCGTCGAAGCGCTTGTTTAAGGTGGTGAGGTAATCCAGCGCGGCGTCGGTGGCGACCAGAACATCGCGGCGACCGTCATACCACCAGTTTTGTTGAATGCCGACGTATTTGGCGGTATTCGGAATAAATTGCCAGAGACCCGCAGCGCGGCCATGGGAGTAGGCGAAAGGGTCGTAGGCGCTCTCGACAAAAGGCAGTAGCGCCAGGTCTATCGGCATATCGCGGGCTTCAAGCTCTTTCACGACGTGATAGATATAATTCCCGGCGCGGGCGCTCATCTTGGCCATGTAGTGGCCGTGCTTGCTATACCAGTCTTCCAGTTTATCGACTTCGCGGCGCTCGGTTAGCGGCAAGAAACTCAGTTGTGCACTCAAGCGCTCCCAAACATCGCTGTAGCGGCGCTCACTGGCAGGAATCGGTGGCGGCAGTAATTGATTCTCAAGTTTAGCGATATGCTCACTGCAACCCTCTGTACAAGCGGGTGCGTCGTTCTTGGCTTGCGTGGGCTGGCTGCGATTAGTTGCACAAGCGCCCACGCTGATAAGCGCGGTGGCGAGAGTTAGCCTCAACAAGAGCTGGTAGGTCGTGTTTTTCATGCAAAATTAGCTGTTGTCTTTCCAGCTTCGAAGCGCGGCGAACACCTCTTGCTGGTTTAAGTTATCGTTGCCTTCACGCAGACAAATGGCCTGGCGAACACCGTCTTGTGCGGTGCGAAGGAATGGGTTGGTTGCCGACTCTTCCTCAATGGTGGAGGGAAGCGTTATCTCTCCGCGTTCACGCAAAGCCAGCACCTGCTCATAACGATTGCGCAGTGTGGCGTTATTGGGCTCTGCCTTCAAGGCGAACTGCAAATTACTTGCTGTGTATTCATGAGCGCAGTAAACCCGAGTAGCGGCAGGTAAAGACTGAAGTTTACTCAGCGAGTTCAACATTTGCGCCGGGCTACCCTCAAAAAGCCTGCCGCATCCGCCGGCAAACAGCGTATCGCCGCAAAAGAGCAGGGCAGACTCTTCATTATAGAAGGCCAGATGATCCAGGGTGTGGCCGGGAACGGCCAATACGCGAAATGTTTCGTCCAGCACGCCTATGGTGTCGTGGTCTGCCAAAGGGCGGGTGATGTGCTCGCAGGATGTTTCCGGGCCACAGATGTCCACGTTGGGGTATTGCGCCAGTAGGGCCTCAACACCTCCAGTATGGTCCCAGTGGTGATGGGTAATTAGAATTGCGGTAAGCTTTAACTGGGCATGCTTAAGGAAGTCGATGACGGGCGCTGCATCGCCTGGGTCGACGACAACAGCGTCTTCGCCAGACGAGATGCACCAGATGTAATTGTCGCTGAATGCCGCTATTGGCGTGACCGACAGCTTGCCCATAAATAAACCCTCATTTAGCGTCAGGGTATACAGTTTTCCCTTGTCAGACAAGGTATTAGCTCATGGTGACAGGGTCAAAACAGGGGTGAAATCATGGCTAGATGGCGCGCTCAGCATTCGCCTGAAGTATTGTTGCCCGCACTGCGGCAATGGTTTCGGGGGCCCGTCGGTGGCACCGTGTTACACGAAGAGCAGCGTTTGGTGCACCACGCACTCAGCGACCGGAGTACCTCCGGTCGTCAACTGTTGAATTTAAGCGTGATTCCCGAGCGTTTTAATGTTGATCCACAGTTATGCCAGCGCCAATTGCACCTCGGCGGGCTGGGGCAATATGGCTATAGTCAGATACTGGATGCCGTTTGTGATTTCGACCAATTGCCGCTGGCTAATGAATCTGTGGATATGGTGGTATTGCACCACCTCCTGGAGTTTGTAGAAAACCCCCATACCGTATTGCGCGAGGTCGAGCGGCTGATCGTGCCCCACGGCAAACTGGTCATATGCAGTATCAATCCATGGTCTCCATTGGCCCTGCGAGGGCTAATGGGCAGGCTTAAACGCAGCGCAATGTGGCAGAACCACAGTTTGAGTATTAATCGCATTAATGACTGGCTGTCATTGCTTGGTTTTGAAACCGCAGACGTGCGCTATGGTTTTCACCGCCTGCCGATCAGTTCTCCCAGTTTCTTTATGAACCATCGGCCATTTTCCCCGTCCATGCCAATGGGTGGTGTTTTTGTACTGAGCGCGACAAAATACCGCGCGCCGCTCACTCCGGCAGCAGAGGTTCGTAAGCGCGCTAAAATTCTCCGGCATCCAAGTATGCTCGGGGCAACACGTGATATTAAACATGAGTAACTGAATGACTAGCGGTGACAGTAAAGTTGAAATTTTTACCGATGGCGCCTGCAAGGGTAACCCCGGTCCCGGCGGCTGGGGTGCGCTGCTGCGCAGCCGCGGGCAAGAAAAAACGCTGTACGGCGGGGAAGCCGATACAACAAATAACCGCATGGAACTGACCGCCGCTATCGAAGCGCTTCGGGCCTTAAAGCGGCCCTGTCAGGTGGCACTAACCACTGATTCCCAGTACGTCAGAAAAGGCATCACCGAGTGGATGGCCAACTGGAAAAAGCGCAACTGGAAGACGGCTGGCAAAGCACCCGTGAAAAACGCGGATCTGTGGCGCGAGCTGGATGCGCTGAATAGCCAGCACGACATTGAGTGGCACTGGGTAAAAGGGCACTCGGGTCACCGGGAAAATGAAATTGCCGATAGCTTGGCTAATCGCGGCATAGATGAGTTGAGACGATAACGATGCGCCAGATTGTCCTCGATACAGAAACCACCGGTATTGACCCTAATGACGGCCACCGGATTATCGAAATTGGTTGTGTGGAACTCGTTGGCCGAAAGCTGACAGGGCGGCACTTTCACCGCTATATCAACCCCGAGCGCGAAGTTGAAGCGGGGGCGATAGAGGTCCACGGCATTACCAATGAAATGCTTGCCGATAAGCCCTTGTTTTCAGCAGTGGCTGAGGAATTTCTCAACTTTGTTCGCGGCGCTGAACTCGTCATTCACAATGCCCCGTTCGACGTCGGCTTCCTCGATATGGAGCTGGCTAGGCTACCGGGCCGGCAGCCAAAGCTTGCAGAAATCTGCGGTGTGGTCGACACCTTGGTCATGGCGCGCCAGAAGCACCCCGGGCAGCGGAATAGCCTGGATGCATTGTGCCAGCGTTACTATGTAGATAACTCTCAGCGCGACCTTCACGGCGCATTGCTCGATGCTGAAATTCTGGCCGATGTGTATCTAATCATGACCGGTGGCCAGACCAATCTGGCGCTTGCCGGTGAGGATAGCAACGAGGGCGGGGAAGGCGGAAGCAAGGGCATTCGGCGCCTGCCGGCGGACCGACCTGCTTTGACGGTGGTGCGCGCCAGTGAGGATGAGCTGGCCGCTCACTTAGAGCAATTGCAGATCATTGATAAAGCCAGTGGCGGCAATTGCCTTTGGCGCAGCACAGAGGCGAGTGACGGCAACTGATTTCGTGGCGCAGTAGCGCTTTATGCTGTTTGACGCTGTGCATAAGCAAAAATAACTGATAAAAAGACGAATAAATACCGCAGCTTAACTGTCAATTTTACAAGTGGGTTGAGCTTTGTTTGAGCCGCGCCAGGCTCGTGACAACGGGGCATTACCAGTGTTCAAGCAAGCCGCATTGCAGAATGATATTAATAGTAGCTCCTACGCATTGGTGGGGGAGGAGCTGAGTAATACCCTGCAGCAAGCCACCAATATCTTTGAAACCTTCTTGGCGGAGCGCCACGATTTGCGCTTGCTGGATGAGTGCGAGATGGCCCTTCGTCAGATAGGGGGAACCCTGCGGCTTATCGAAGTGCGCGGGGCTGCGCTTATCGCCGATGAAATGCGCTCACTTTGCCAAGCGATTGTCAGTAATACCGCAGCCTTGCCAGACGCCCAGTTAAATGCCTTGAGCACGGCTTTTTTTGTTCTGCCGCGCTACCTGGAATTTGTGCAAAGTCGCGGTAACGAAATCCCGTTGATGGCGATTACACACGCCAACGAGCTGCGAGAGGCTCACCGTCAATTACTGCTGCCCGACAGCTATTTCTGCAAGAACGACGCCTATGTTTTTAGCCGCGACTCGGAGCTGAAGTTGCGCAGCCAGGCGATGGCCCCGAACGCGCTAGCAGAATTGCTTAAGCGTGTTCGGCAAAGTTACCAGCGTGCCTTATTGGGGCTGCTGCGCGACGCGCAACCGGCGATGCAATTCACCCTAATGTCGCGAGCGCTACGTCGCCTGTGTGGGGCACTGCCGGCGGGACGGAACCAGCGTTTTTGGCTGCTGGCCAGCGCCGTCATTGAAGCCTTTGCCCAGGGCGGGTTGGAGCTGAACCCTCGGCGCAAACGCCTGCTCACCGGTTTGGATGGCGCTCTGCGGCGACTGGGTTCAGATAAGCCCGGGGACGAAATTCTCGAACAAGAGCTGTTATTCCTACTTCGATTGTCGTCCTGGCAGGAGGGGTTTAACGGCAAGTTACTGCAGGCAATTGGCACTCGTCCCTTTGATATTAATGATGCAGAAATCCAACGCCTGCGCACGCAGATGCTGGGTTTAAGCTACGACACGGTCTCCTCCGTGCTCAACGAGCTGCGGGCGGAGCTGCGTCATGCCAAAGATATTCTCGAGCTACTTGCACAACACGGCCGCAGCGACGACGAAGAAATTCGCCCGCTCAGCGAATTGCTGCAGCAGGGCGCTGATGTGCTGTTGGTGCTCAACCTGCCATCACTCTCTGAAGTATTGGGGCGCTATGCCGGCGTGTTGCTCGATCTAATCGGTACTGATCTCAGCAACGCCAGAGCGGTACTTGAAGAGTTGGCGGAAACTCTGCTGTTTATCGAAAGCAGCCTGGCACAGATCGACCGGCGCAAGCTCAACTACGATGAGCTCAATGCGCTCAGCATTGATAAACGCGATAGCATCAGCGCCGACAATCAAGTGAGTGAGGCCACGGCAATCGTTATCGAAGAAGCGAAAAGCGCCATTGGCATGATTAAGCGCGCCATCGCCTCCTATATCGACTCTGGCTTTGACAGCACTCATATTGCAAACGTCCCGAGCAGTTTGAGCTCGGTGCGCGGCGCTTTCGATATTTTGAAAATGCGCCGTTTGGCGGCGGTCACGGGTTCAGCAACCCGCTTCGTTAAAACCTTTATGGGACGCGAACGCAGCGACGCTCAGCGCGATGCGCAGGCGCTAGAGACGCTCGCCGATGCGATGATCAGCGTCGAGTATTACCTCGGCGAGCTGGAGTCGCGCCACATCCCCGATGAGAAAATTTTACTTATTGCGGAAGACTCATTAAAACAATTGGGCTTTCCGGTAGAGATGGCGCAGGACACGGGAAATGCCGCTTCCTGAGCTCGCTACGCTGTTACTGCTGATTTGCGCCGGCAGTGTTCTTATTTGCATCGTTTTGCTGCTGTCGCTGCGCCGCCGTCCGCTGTCTTGCGGACTTTTACTTCTGGCATTTGCGCCGATGACAGCCACGACCGTCCTGGTCAGCCAGGACCTAATCAGTTATCGCAATTTGGCAGTGGAACAGCGCATAGCCACCGTATTCGTTGCCCAGTCCGGTGAGAATGATTTTGCGCTGCGCCTGGATATCGACGGAAACCCCATGCCATTTCACTTTCCCGTGCGCGGCGATGAATGGCGGCTTGAAGGTAGGGTGCTGCGTTGGGATGCTGCGCTGGCAAAGCTGGGGTTGAATAACCTGGTTCGCCTTGAGCGCCTTAGCGGTCGCTATCAACACCCCGAGCGCGAAGCCAATAGTCAGCGAACGGTTCACCCGCTACCCAGTGGCGAATGGCTCGACAGTTGGCCAATGCTTAGTAACTACGCGTTTATTTGGCGTTGGGTAGATGTCGACTACGGCAACGGGGTTTATGCACCCTTGCAGGACGGCGCAGTATTTGATGTTTACCTCGGCCGCAGCGGTATGTTTATTCGGCCCAAAAACCCAATTGCTATCAACGCGTTGCGTAATTGGTCAACTTGACTGTTGGTCAGCCCCGTACCACTATGACGAACCTTTTCTAACTGACTTGGAGCCCGTTTTTGGACTTTCTAGTGGATTACAGTCTGTTTCTCGCGAAAGCGGTTACGGCATTGGTATTTATTGTTTTATTGCTCACCGTTATTACCTCGTTTAGCCAGCGCAGCAAACGCGAGGGCGAAGACGGTCACGTTGAAGTCAGCCGTCTGCACGAGCGTTTTGAAGACTGGCAAGACACCATGAACTACGGCTTGCTGAGCGAAGAAAAGTACAAAAAACTGCGCAAGGACAAGAAAAAACAACACAAGGCCGAGCGCAAAGCCAAGCATGAAAAGACGAAAAAGCGGCTATTTGTCCTCGACTTCGACGGCGATATTCGCGCCTCGGCGGTGGAGTCATTACGCCACGAAATCAGCGCAATACTCACCGTTGCCAATGACCAGGACGAAGTGCTGCTGCGCCTGGAAAGCCCTGGCGGCATGGTGCATAGCTACGGCTTAGCCTCATCGCAACTGCAGCGACTGCGCGACAAGGGTATTCCCCTCACTATCGCTATCGACAGGGTTGCCGCCAGTGGTGGCTATATGATGGCGTGTATCGGCAATCAATTGCTTGCGGCACCCTTTGCAATCATTGGTTCAATCGGCGTCGTGGCGCAAATGCCTAACTTCCATCGCTTGCTGAAAAAGCACGATGTCGATGTCGAATTGCACACCGCTGGCGAGTTCAAGCGCACCCTCACTATGGTTGGCGAGAATACGGATGAAGGGCGGAAAAAATTTATTGAAGAGCTCGAGGAAACTCACCAGTTGTTCAAAGAGTTTGTCAGTGAAAATCGGCCGTCACTGGATATTGAATCCATCGCCACCGGCGAGGTGTGGTATGGCCGCCGCGCACTGGACAAAGGTCTAATTGACGGCATTTCCACCAGCGATGACTATCTGCTGAGCAAACGCGAAGACACCGATATTTATGCGGTGCACTTTAAGCAAAAGCGCAGCCTACCCGAGCGCCTTGGCTTCGCTGCTGAAACAGCGATAGATCGAGGTTTTTGGGGAGTCGTTGAAAAAATTCGCAACAGCCGCTTTGTCGGCTAAATCGGGGGAAATAATGACATTTAAAGCCGTACAGGTCAGAGAAGAGCAGGGCGCCTATCAGTGCAGCGTTGTCGACAAAGACGACTTTGCCCAGCCCGGGAATGGCGAAGTGCGCGTAGCGGTAGAATACTCGTCGCTCAACTATAAAGATGCACTGTCGGCCGCGGGCAACAAAGGGGTAACCCGCAACTACCCGCACACACCTGGCATCGATGCCGCGGGCACAGTGCTGGCCTCGTCCAGCGATAATTGGAAGGCGGGTGACCGCGTTATCGTGACCGGCTATGACCTGGGAATGAACACCGACGGTGGCCTGGCAGAACAAATTCAAGTGCCCGGTGAATGGTTACTGGCCGCCCCGGATGGCTTGGACAGTGCAGAGGCGATGGCACTCGGCACTGCAGGATTGACGGCCGGCCTATGTGTGGAGAAGCTCCAGCGCCAATTAGGCGAGCTGAGAGGTCTTAAAATTGCCGTAACGGGTGCCAGTGGTGGTGTTGGTAGTGTTGCCATTGCATTACTTAATCAACTGGGTGCGGAGGTCACCGCGATCAGTGGCAAGGCGCAACAGTATGATTTTTTGCAGAGTATTGGCGCTCAACATTGTGTGGCGCCATCGATGCTGGCAGAGTTCGATAAAAAACCAATGGCGAAACCGCTGTTTGATGCGGCAATTGACACGCTCGGCGGCGATCCACTGGCAAACCTGTTAAAAATTATTCAGCCCGAGGGCGCCGTCGCCTGTTGTGGACTGGCTGCCGGGGTGAATATCAACAGCAGCGTTTTCCCATTTATTCTGCGCGGTGTATGCTTACTGGGTGTCGATTCAGTAGAAATTAGTCAGCAACGGAAAGCTGATATATGGCAGCGTTTTGCCGAGCAGTGGAAGCTCGATGACGCGGCGTGGTCTGCTCTGCTAACTGAAATAACCCTCGACGAGGTGCCTGACTATTTGGCGCGCTTCCTTGAGGTATCAGTCAGCGGGAGAATTAGAGTAAAGCTATAAATGCACCTTCGCCTCCGTATGGCAAACTCAGGCCCCGGCGCTAGCCGGGGTATTACCCGTCGAGAAATTCTCTTTGTATTGCTGATCGCCTCAGCACTAACGATGTATGTAAGTAGCCTTGTTAAGCAGCGTGTCGATGAGGCTTTGCATGAGCAAGCGGTGATTGACCTGGAGCGAATTACCCGGGCTCTGCATCAATATAAGCTTGATAATTTGCGTTACCCAAGCCCCGACCAAGGGCTATACGCGCTGTTGGAAAGCCCCGTCTTGGAGCCTCTCAGCCCGCGTTGGGCCGGCCCCTATTTAAGTCGTAGCAGTCTGATTCGCGACCCGTGGAAGCGCGATTATATCTATCACAGCTCCGACGCACCGCCATCCTTCAGCGTGAAAACCTTCGGTGCGGATGGCGTGGAAGGTGGCAGTGGTGAGAACCGGGATTTGCTCGTTGTTTTTGAGAGTGACAGCGACTACTGAGCTCGGCGCCTGACGAAGCCGTCACTGGCCGATGGCGCTTTGCACCGCGGTTTCTTAAAGCCTTATTGCGCTGGCGATCGCCCTGGCAATAATGCGCCCCTGGGTATTTTTAATCACCCCTTCTGTTGCCAGCAAGCGTTTGCCGGGGTGATCGACCCGCGCTTCAATGAGCAGCTCTTCGTCGGGGTCGCGAACGGCGCCGATAAATTTGATCGACAAGTCCGTCATGGTGTGAAATTCACCCGCCGCTAACTTCGTCATCACCGCGGCACCCATTGCCGTGTCCAGCAGTGATGCCAAGATGCCGCCGTGCAGGGAGCCTATTAAATTTTGGTGGCGCGCTTTTGGTGTGTAGCGGTACACCACCTCACCATCATTGATGGAAACAATGTCGTAGCCCAAGTTCGCCGCCATACCGCTGCGCTCGGTCTGAGCCTCAAACTGCTTTACTCGCTCCATGCCGGTAAGTGTGGTATCGCTGGTCCATTGTGTCATCGGGAACGGGCCTCCGCGTTGTGTTCAATAGGGTTCTCGTGCGAGTGGCACAGGGCTTTAACTTCCCGCCTGACGACTTTGCCAACGGGATTGCGGGGCAGTGCCGAAAGAAGGTGTATACGCTTGGGGGTTTTTACGTCGCCCAATAGTGGCTTTAGTTGCGCCCGCAGGGTGTCACTGTTGGCGGTGCTGCCATCGACCAAGCACACGGCAGCTTCCACGCGCTCTCCCCAGTACTCATCCGCAACGCCAAACACGGCGCACTCTTGAACATCGGGGAGTTTTATCAAGGCATTTTCCACTTCGGCGGGGTACACATTAAAGCCACCTGAAATAATCAATTCCTTGCTGCGGCCCTGTAGGAACAAATAGCCATCCGCGTCGACGTAGCCCAAATCTCCGGTCAATAACCAGCCGTCTTTGAAGGCGCCGGCAGATTGTTCTGGTGAGTCGAAATAGCCGGGCATCACGATGCCGCCACACACCGCGACCTCGCCGGTCTCGCCAGCGGGAAGAGCGGCGCCATCTGGGCCCAGTATACACAGCTCGGAGTGCAGGCAAGGGCGACCCACTGATCGCTGCCGCGCAGGATTTTGCATGTCCTGGGCGCTCATTGCGGTAATGGTCATGGGGGCTTCAGTTTGCCCGTAGACGGTAGACAAACATGGGCCAAAACGGGTGATGACCTCGCTGATTTTCTGCGGTGGCATTGGCGCAGCACTGTAGGTAAGGTGGCGCAGCCTAGGTGCTGAATCGCGGTCGAGGCCGGGGTATTCAAGCAATTTGTAAATCAAGGTCGGCGGCATAAAGCTAACGCTGCTATGTGGCAATGCCTGAGCGATCTTTGCGATATCCGGGGTGGTGAGCAAGCAATGGCTACCCCCAGCGCCGAGTATCGGCAGGATATAGTGCGAGCCACCATGCGTCAGTGGCGCCACGGCAAGATTGACGTCATCGCGAGTAAAGTGAAACTGCGCCTGCATATTCGCGACTACCGCCGATACATTGCCGTGAGTTTGGATAACGCCTTTCGGTTGGCCCGTGGTGCCGCCGGTAAATTTAATCGCCATTGTGCGATCAAAAGAGGGCAGCTCCAGCGTAAATGCCCGGCCGCGAAATTGCTCAATCCACTGCCTTGTCCCCTCATTTGGCGTATCAATGCTTACCACAGGGCTGCGGGTTTCCGTGAGAGTTTCCGGCAGGCTGTCCAGGCTGGCGCGATCCACCAAAATGAGTTGCGGCTGACTGACTTCGATCAATTGACTATTCAGTTGCTGACCATTTTTGGGGTTGATCGGCACCCATACCTGATTCGCCGCGATAATGGCCAGGTATGCCACGAGGTGATCGATGTGGTTTTGCGCGCACAACGCAACGTGGGCGCCGTCGGGTAGGCGTTGCCGGAGTGCTTGTGCCAGCGCCTCAACTCGCGTGACGAGTTCACTGTAGCTGACCTGCTCGCGCTGGTCGGTGGCGGCGATACCACGAGGGTTGATATCCAGGCCCTGGTATAGGTATTCAATCGGTCGTTTCATCGGTTTGGGCCCTCCAGCACGGTGACGGTGGTTGCCGCTTCTTCGGTTTCATAGAAGCCGCCGCCGTTTTCAGCTACAGCGATGCGCGCACCACGAACTTGGCGCTTGCCGGCTTCGCCGCGTAGCTGAGTGACCAACTCATGCAGTTGCATAATACCGGTCGCTCCCACTGGGTGACCCTTGGAGACCAGCCCCCCCGAAGGGTTGACAGGGGTGGCGCCTCCCAACGCTGTGTGACCTTGCTCGGTGTAGACGCCGCCTTCGCCAAGCTCGCACAAGCCCAGGTTTTCTATTTGCTGAATTTCCGCGTAGGCGCTTGCGTCATGCACTTCGGCGACATCGACATCGCTGGGGGCAATACCAGCTTGTTCGTAGGCTTGTTGCGCTGTCAGGCGGCCAATGTGGTTGGCAAAATCGTCGGCGTCACGTTGAATGCCGCTGCGCAGCGCCAGGGCGCGAATGCGTATAGCGCGCCGTTTGCCAAGGCGTCGCAATGCGTCTGCAGAGCAGACAACCGCCGCCGCAGCGCCGTCGGAAATTGGCGCGCACATCGGCAACGTAAAAGGCCAGGTGATAACGCGCCCGGCGAGCACCTCGTCGACCGTCATATCGTGCTGGTACTGCGCGAGTGGATTCATGGTGGAATGCCAGTGGTTCTTTGCCGCCGCCGCGGCAAATTGGCGCTGTGTGGTGCCGTATTTTTGCATGTGTAAGCGGGCCTGCGCGGCATAGCTGTCCATAAAGAAACTGCGTTGTTTGCCGTCGTCTTGCCGGTACTCATCTGGGATCAGGGCGGCGCCCTGGGCGCTTACCTGCTGATGAAATTCCTCCAGGCGATGGATATCCGTGCCGCCTTTAAACGCATTGAACATCGCCTCGCGTTTTTCCGGGAAAAACATCTTTTCAGCGCCCACCACCAACGCGACGTCGCACATTCCAGCTTTAATGTGGGCGATGGCTTGAAGCAGGGCGGTAGAGCCCGAGGCGCACGCATTCTCGATATTGGCGATGGGGATACCCGAAAACCCTAAGGGTCTAAGGGCACACTGGCCGCGAATACCATTTTGACCCTCAAGCAGGCCTTGGCGTGTATTGGAAAACCAGGCGGCCTCGATGTCGTCCTGGTGAATATCGGCATCCGTGAGCGCTCTGGCAACCGCCTCGCGGCTCAGGTCTTTAACGCTTCGCTCGGTAAACTTGCCCAGCGCCGTCATGCCAATTCCTAAAATAAATACCTCCGTCATCACCGCTGCCTCACACGTCGGAACGCATAATCTTGCGCTGTACAATACGAAAACGACTGGCAACAAAGGCGAGGTCGGTAAGACAAGCATTGCCTGCGGGGTTTAGGCCAGTAACGTGGTAATCGCTATAGGCGGCAGCAAAATTGATGGGCATTCCCATTAAATTGCAGGCAACAGAGGCGCCTGCATGGTTATAGGCATCTTGGGCTTGCTCCAGGAACTCACTGTTCACCGAATAGACATGTGAGGTTATTGCGCCACAATCCCGGGCATTTGTGGTGGCATCGTGCAAGCAGCTATCAATGCTCGCGCCTTTGATAAAAAACGAGATAGGACCAAAAAATTCATCTCGATACAGTTCACGCTGCGTGTCGCTTACCTGAATCATTAGCGGTGTTGCGGTGCGCGCCTTTGGAAACTCAGGGTGGGAGTAGGGCGCGGAATCGCGCAATACGCGGCCGTGCTGAGCACCGAGCTCGCGCATTTTCTCCAGTGTTAGATAGATATCGTCGCTCACCAGTGTGCCGCAGAGAAAAGCGGCTTTTTTCGGATTGCTCAGGTGCGTCTCTACGGCGTCCACCAGGCCCTGCGCAACATCGTCAAAACTTCTTCGCTCACCATTGACCAGAATGCCCTCGGCGGGAATGTGAATGTTTTGAACGCTGGTGCACATCTGCGCAGAGGCCTGACACAGCGAGTGGGCAATGGCACTGCACATACCCAAGAAGTCGTCGGTGGATTCAATGACCACAGAGTTGCAGCCAGCCGTTTCGGTGAATACCAGGGCATTGCGACAGTGCTGCTCAATCCAGCTGCCAAACGTTGGGCTGCCGGTGAAATCGATGATGGCGGTATCGGGGTGCTCTAATAACGCCATGGTGGCGGGTTCATCGCGCGTATCCGCCACCATCGTCACCAGGTTGCTATCGAAGCCTGCCTCCATTAACACCGCCTGACAAACCGAGACGACCAGGGCAACGGGCAACATGGCGCTGGGGTGGGGTTTGAATACCACCGGATTGCCGGTTGCCAGGCTGGCAAATAGTGCCGGGTAGCCATTCCACAGCGGAAACGTCGCACAGCAGATATTAACGGCAACGCCGCGGGGCATTAGTCGATAGAACTTGGTCAGTTTCGCTGCGCCATCGCTGCCAAACTGACGTTGCCACTCCGCCTGTTCCGGTACATCACGCATTGCTTTATACGCGTAGGCAAGCGCTTCCAGGCCGCGATCTAGTGCATTCGCACCACTGCCAGCAAAGGCCATAATGTAGCTTTGCCCGGCGGTATGCATGGTGGCGTGAGCGTTTTCAAACAATTGCTGTGAACAGCGCTCAAGTATTTCAAGACACACCCCCATGCGTGTTTCCACGCCAGCATCTCGCCACGCGGGCTGAGCTTTGGAAATGGCTTGAAACAGCGTGTCGACATCCACCTTGGGGTAAAGAACCCCAAGACGCTCGCCAGTATAGGGGGAAATTTCAGCGCCTACCCAACCGTTGTTGCCGGCCTGATGCAGCGGGTAGTCCTTGCCGAGCAGTGCCTCAAAGCGTGCTTTCCCAGCCGCTGGAAGCTCAACCCCATGTATTTTACTGCTGGGACTCTCGCTGAACGCGGTCCAGGAATAGCGCTTTTCGCAGGCGTCCAGGGCTTTGTCTAACATTGATTTATGGCGGGTGAACCAATTGCTCATGGCTAGTCTCGTTATTGTTGGTGAATCGTAAACGGCGCTTGATTAGCGCTTTGTTAATGTTGGTATGGCCAAATCTGTTTGGGCTAGCTTGTTACTTTCTTTATTAGACTAACAGTCTGTCGGGAGGGTAAACAAGCGCGTTTTTACCTATTTTTTATTTATCGTTTGTCACTTTTGTTGTAGTGTTCGCTGCATGCAAGCCGCCCAGCAATTACTTTCCAACCCAGTGGCCCGCGGGCTAAATATCCTCGGTGACCGTTGGACGATCCTGATTCTTAGGGAAACCTTTCTCGGGCAACATCGCTTTGATGAATTCCGGCGCCGCACCGGCGCGTCACGTGGCACATTGAGCTCTCGTTTAGAGAATTTGGTTGCCAATGGCATTCTCTATAAAAACCCCTATCAAACGTCGCCACTGCGCTACGAGTACCGGCTGACCGGAAAAGGTTTGGCGCTTTACCCCTGGGCACTGTTGATCTGGCAGTGGGAGAGCGAATGGGCCGATGCCTCCGACGCGGAATTGCCTACTCAGTTGTGGCATTCCTATGGCGAGGGAGACGGGCATCGCCTCACGCCACTGGCGGTGTGTCGACATTGCGGTGAGCCTCTCCATTACGACGATGTAGAGCGCGTGGTAAAAGCCTCTCCCGAAGGGGCTACTGCCGGCGCACTGACTGAGATTGGCAGCCAACGACGTACCCGTGGTGGCAATCAGCAAATGCTGGGTCACGTTACCGATATCATTGGCGACCGTTGGACACTGTTGTTAATGGCAATGGCCTTTGTTGGCCTGACTCGCTACGACGACTTTCGCCAACATCTCGGTGTGGCAACCAATGTGCTAGCCGACCGCCTAAAGTTGTTGGTGTACACCGGTATTTTTTCCAAAGATGCATACAGTAGTAATCCACCGCGTTACGAATACCACCTGACTGAAAAGGGCAAGGCGCTGTACCCACTTACCATGGCGCTGCGCCAGTGGGTGCTTGAGTGGCTACCCAAAGTGAAGCACCCCTTAACCCTGGTACATCGTCCCTGTGGTAAAGAGCTGGCAACCGACGTCATTTGCGATAGTTGCCACACCGTTCCCCGAACTGATGAAGTACGCTTTCAGTAAACTTGGAGCCAGTAAAAAATCTGGGTCGTGCCCCCGCACTCGGCATGAGCGCGGGGAAGGGTTTAGAAGGTTTTGCTTACCGTTACCCCAAATGTAGTGGGGTCGGCAAACTTGTTTGACGTTACCCCAGTTGGGTCCACCACCACATTGGTGGTTTGGTCTTTATCACCCAGGTTTTTCCCCCAGAGTCTTACCGACAGCGACTGATCAGCGCTAGTCCAGCCCGCGGAAACGCCCAGATTAGACAGCGACTTTTGTTTGGTGACCGCTGCGTTGCTGGCCGCCGTGTAGTAGTCATCCTTCCAGGAATAGCTCACATTGAATTCGACAATTGAACCGCCCTCCAGGGGGATGGTGTAGTCGGCATCAATGCTGCCCGAGCGGTCTGGCGACCACTGTAATTGATTGCCGCTGTAGTCATTCCCACCTGAGGTGACAAAGTCTTCGTAGCGCGCTTTCCCGTGGTTGTAATTGGCACTGATCACCAGCCGATCTGAGGCAGCCAGGGCGACGCTGGTTTCAAAGCCCGTGGACTCAGCTTGGGCGCTGTTGAGCACCAGCAATAGGGTTGGGGTTAGCTCAAACACCTGCAAATTGTCGTAGTCGATGTCGTAGTAAGCAATGTTGAATTGCAAACGGTTATCGAACCAGGTGGACTTAAGCCCCACTTCGATGTTTTCCACAAACTCGGGGTCAACGGTTTTCGTCGCGTTCTCCGGCAAGTTGGTTTGAGAGGGGAAGGCGCCACTTTTAAAACCTTCCGAGTAGGTCAGGTAGACCATGGCGTCCTCACCAAAGCGATAGTTTACCGAGGCTTTATGGGTAATCTCTTCCCAGTCTTCCTTGCCCTTCACCGCAGTCGGGAATTCAGGAAGTATGAGTGGTACCCCCGTGGGCGCGCCTGTGCCCAGCAGGTCTTTGGCGTCTTGGCTGATTTCTTTTTCGTCCTGACTCCAGCGCACGCCGTAGGTCAGTGTCCAGTTATCGATATGCCAGTCAGCCTGGGCATAGGTCGCAATGCTGGTGGTGGTGTTATCCTGCAAAAACAGCACATTGCCTTCCGGCGCCAGGCCTAGACCGCCGCTGAGTGCGGCGTTATAGCGCGTGTAAAATTGCTCATCGCGCTCGACGTCTTCCTGCATATAAAACACACCGGCAATCCAGTCGATATTTTCCAGGCTGCCGCTGAGGCGAAATTCCTGGGAGAATTGCGAGGCACTTTCCTCGGCGCCATTGATCACGTTTTCCGGTACTGAATTGGCAACCGTGATGTCGGTGAGGGGCAGGCCGGTCAGGTCGTCTACATGGAACACATCGCTGGCGCGCCAAGCGGTGATGGACAAGAGATCAGCCCATTCCAAACCCTGCTCAACACGCGCACTGAAGCCCTGAATCTCGCGTTCCTGTGAGGTATCAAATTGCGATGCACAGCTGCGAATATTGCTGCGATAGCCCGCGGACAAGCTGTCCACACCGGCTTGCCAGAGCGCGCCGGTTCCCATTACACCGGCCGACAAGTCCATTAAATGACTGCAACTGCCATTGGTTTCGTCCTTGGAGTAATCGGCGCTGAGCAACAGCAGGGTGGTGTCGCTCAGGTCGAACAGCAGCTGGCCGCGCAGGTTAATACTCTCGATGTCGCCCAGCTCGTCACCCTGGCCGGATGCTCCCTTTGAGTTGCCAATGATTGGGCTGTTGCTCAGGTTGGTATCAACGGTAACGTCGGAGGGACGAATAACATTTTTTTGAAAACCGTCGCGCTGCTTGCTCGCCACACTAATCTTACCGGCGATGGTGTCGGTTAATCCGCCTGTCACCAGCGCCTGCGCATGGAACAGGCCCTTGTTGCCTGCCGTTACGCTCAGCTTGGTCATGGGGTCGTAATCGGGGCGACTGGTGATAAAGTTAATGGCACCGCCATTGGTGTTTTTACCGTATAGCGTGCCTTGTGGGCCCTTTAGAATTTCAATGCGCTCAAGGTCGAACAGATCGAAACCGGAGCCGCCAGCGCGACCAATATAAATTTCGTCAATAAAAATACCCACCGCAGAATCGCTGGCCGCTGAGTCTGAGCTATTGCCGATGCCGCGAATGTACACCCGTGGCTCGCCCAGGTTGAACTGCGTGAAGGACATACCCGGTGTTTGCATCGCCACGTCATTCATTTCAGTGACTTTTCCCATGCCAACGTCATCACCGGAAATCGCCGCCACAGACATGGGGACATCTTGGATACTGGCCGACTTTTTCTCGGCGGTGACTAATACCTCTTCCAGCTGCGTCGCGGCGGCCGCGCCGCTGCACACTGTAGTGGCCAGTAGGGCCGCTGGTAACCGTTTGAGTTTAAAATTACGGGTCGTAAACATCGCTATTTCTCCGCTGTTTTATTGTTATTCCAAATTGAAATCATTAGTGGGATCACGGCGGCGAGCAGGTATAGCTGGCGGCGTGATCGGGGGAATCGGGCTTGCTTAACGTCGCGACATTTGGGTAGGCGCAAATGGGGCGCGTTCGTACGACATGCTGCTGATCATCATGCTGACTCGCGGTAAATTGCTCTGGTGCAACACCGGTTTCTACCCAGTTCGCCACGAGCTCAAGCGGGTCAAATTGATCGGGGGCATCGGCGGGGCGCTCCCAGCAGTGTCCCCAGCCCGGCAGCATAAATAGCCGCGCGTGATTCTTCAGTTTGTCCACGCCGCCGCTATGTGCGGCCGCCGCGCGGTAGTAATCCACGATTGGCCCAGGAATAATCAGTGGGTCCGCCCAGCCGTGGTAGAGGAATAATTTGCCGCCCGTCTGAGCCAGCGCAGACAGGTCGGGATTGTCGGCGTCGATCAGGGCGGGTAGGGCAGATTTGTCCAGCCACGCCGCTAGGGTGTTGTGGTCCAGCGCGGCGTTGTGATCGCGCTGAAAGAGTTCCTGTGAAAGTAGGTTGCGGTAGCCTGTTGACGCGGCCAGACCCCATGCCGCGTTCTCGTCATCGCCAAATAACCAGATGTCGGTGTAGTGCTCGGCGCCAGGTGCGAGGGTCTGGGTGACTGGCGGTGCTCCGGGAACGGGTTGGCCGCTGTACAGGCGCTCAAGGCGTGCGATGGCGTTTTTGGTAAAGCATCGCTCAGACGCGTCGCCCGATTTGCACGCGAGCGCGGCGAAGCTAGGCCGACACTGCTGTGGCGCAGAAATAATACCGTCGCGCTGGCCGTCTATGCCGTCGCACTGCGCCATGACGGCGTCTTTTAATAAGTCGTTGTTGCGGCGAGGAATGACCGGCTTGCCGTCATGGGTGGTTTGGCGGGTCATCCAATTGCCCCATTTACCGGCAATTTCGCTCAGGCTGAAAATACTGCCGCCGGCGGCGATACCGTCAAACAAGTCCGGGTAGCGTTGGGCGGCTATCATGCCCAGTCGGCCACCGTTGGAGCAGCCGGAAAAGTAGCGGTGGTGGGGCGCTTTGCCGTAGAACGCTGTGGTGAGCGCTACGCCGACGTCGGTAACCACTGGCAGTACTTTGTGGGCATAAAGTGCCAGCGCCTCGGCGTCGTTATAGGCCCATTGGGTCTCCCAGCTTTGGCCGTTGTGCCCGCCGTCGTGACTGATCGCCGCATAGCCTTTTTTCAGTGCTTCGTTAATGCTGTTGGAAAAACCCGGTTTGTCGGGCAGCAAGCTGCCGCAAAAGCCACCGCAGCCCGCCATCACAAAACGGCCATTCCACGACTCGGGGAGCCGTAATTCGAAATGGGTGCGACCCTGTATCTGCCCGCGCACTCGGCAGTGCGCAGGCAGCGGCTCGCTGCTGTGCCACGAGGGACGCTTGGCCAATACCGTGCCGGCGGGAGCGGCCAAGCTCGGGCAGCGTTTTGCCAGCGCGGGTTCGGGGGCAGCGCGTTGTGCAAGCGCTGAGCTACTGATCGCGATACTGGCAAGCAGCAGCGCGAGGCGAGTAACGACGGTCATAGGTAAAGCCTTATTGTTATGTGTGTAACCGCAGGCGGGGCAATTATCAGTAGATGTCCTGGCCCCGCGCCCACCATCCATGAAAGCCATAGGGCACGCGGTGAGGCAGTTTTATTTTGGCAATGGGGCCGAGGCTGACATCTTTGGCGTTGAACACCAGGCAATAAGACGTCCAGTCTTTGGTGTCGGTCACGATATTGGTGACGTAGCCATCGTCCTCTTCACTGCTGCGATCGGCACCGCGTTTGGGCACGAAGACTGCCTCGCTACCGAACACGCCGGGGCCGTAATCCCACTCCTGGCGGTGGCCGGTATCATTGTCGTATTTGATTAGGCCAGTGAAGCGCAGGGTATGGCCGCCTTCGGCGCGCAGGGGGATTTTTTGGTGATAGGCGTAGCGAGTCTTCACGCCGTGAAAGATCTGATTGGATTTATTGAACTCTGAGTTCAGGTCACAAATAGGCCCTTCGCGAACCTCGCCGGTGCGTATATTAAAGCGCCAGCGATAGTTGTTTGCCTCCAGGCGCATGTAGGCCAGCATGTGCGAGAGTGCGCCTTCGCTGGGGTCGGCATCGGGCATCGGGTTGGTCGAGCGACAGCCATCAATGGTGACCCAGTCGCCATCTTCCCACGCGTTTGATGTATGCAATACATAGCAGGGCTCGCACTCAAACCAGCGAACCTGGGTGCCCAGGCGCGGAATGAGACCAAACCGCGACGGCATGTCGCGATGAAAGCGAATAACGCGCATGTTGTGCCGTTTAAGCACATCGATGTCATGGAACAGGGGGTGGTCGTGCAGGATCGCGTAATTTTCTGTGAAGGTGATCTCGTGCGGCAGCCGTGGTGCGGGTAGGTCGATCGCGCATTCGTGCTTGAGTGTGCCGTCCGGATTCAATACGCCGTAGGTCATATAAGGCGGCGTATCGCCGTAGTCGAAAAAGAACATCTCTCCGGTTTGCCAGTCCACCCGCGAATGCGCAGACATTTTGCGCGTCAGGGCGCTGGGGGAGTCCAGTGGCCCAAGATTCTCAAGTGTTATCGGGTCCATGGTGTAGGGGATGCCAGAGTTGTACCACAGCGTAATCAGGCGGCCGTTGTGCCAAATGATATCTGTGTTGGAGGTGTCTTTAATGGGAAAGTCTGGCAGCGAAAAATCAAACGGGCCCATCACACCGGGCCATACGGCTTGCTGCTCTTGCTGTTCGCGCAATAACGCTGCCGTCAGAATTTGGCTATTGCGATAACTCACCTTGCCATCGGCAAAGTAGACGCCGTGAACTAAGCCGTCGCCATCGAAAGAGTGGTACTGGTTCTTCGGCTTTTGACGCGGATTTGGCCCATTGCGCAGGTAGGCGCCATGCATATCAGTGGGTATCTCACCTTCGACGGTTAACTGATCTGCACTGATATTGATGTTTTCCGTCGGCGCGTAAACACCATGCAAGTAGGGGTTATCAATCTCATAGATCCAGGACGGGGCATCGTTGAGTTGTGGCGCCGCTCCCAGAGAGGCCTCAGTAATGGGGAAGTCACTCTGTGGGTTGGTTTGGCGGGTCATAGTCCTCTCCCTTGTTTTTATTAACGTTATCCGGCGGTCGCTACGGCGGTATCGCTCAGCGTTTGATCAGGAGTCTATAAACTTATGGTCTAATAGCGCAAGCCTTTTTTTGCGAGGTCGATAAGTCGATGTGTTGTAATCGATAAAAGTTATTGCAAAACATATAGTTATATCATTAAAAATTTTAATTGCTGGAGTTCTATTGTCGTTTCAAAAGGATTTGGTATAGCATGTTGGTTCAATAAGAAAAGTAATATTGTTGATTTGGAGCGACCAGTAAATGTCACAGCACCCTGCATCGAAGCCTCTTCCTGAGGGGGCGCATCCACGCCACCGCAGCGCCGGTAATTTGCGTCTGCCGATCATTCAGGCCCCCATGTTTTTGTTGTCAGGGCCGGAAATGGTGATTGCCAGTTGCCGAGCGGGCATCGTTGGTTCGTTCCCGTCGCCGAATGCGCGCACCGTTGAAGACCTGGACGCCTGGTTGGCAGAAATCACACAGGCGCTGTCCGACAGCCCTGATGCCGCTCCCTGGGCAATGAACCTGGTGATGCATCGCACCAATCCGCGCTGTTACGAGGACTTAGCATTAGCCGTTAAATACCGCGCACCGATTGTGATTACCGCTTTGGGTAGCCCGAAGGATGCCGTGGAGCAGGTACACAGCTACGGCGGAAAAATTTATGCAGATGTTGTTTCGCTGGAGTTTGCCCGCAAGGCAGCGGCATCGGGTGTGGATGGTTTGGCGCTGGTTTGTGCCGGGGCGGGCGGCCACACCGGTCAATTATCGCCTTTTGCCTTTGTTGAAGAGGTGCGTAGCTTTTTTGACGGCGAGATCATTCTCTCTGGCGCGATTAGCAGTGGCCGCGCCCTGCGGGCGGCCGAAGTAATGGGGGCCGATTACGTGTACATGGGCACTCGCTTCATTCCCACCCACGAAAGCCGGGCGCAAGACGCCTATAAACAAATGGTGGTTGAGTCCTCCGGGGCCGACATTATCACCAGTGATGCGATCACCGGGGTGAAAGCCAATTGGCTACGCAAGAGCCTGGAGCAGGGCGGCTACGATCCCGCCAATATGCCCGCCGCTGCAGATATTGATTTTATGAAAGCCGCTGGCGATGCCAAACGCTGGCGCGATATATGGGCAGCGGGGCAGGGCGTTGGCGCGATTCGCGCCCAGCAGTCGATCAGCGAGGTGGTCGACCAGCTTGAAGAAGAATATCGCCAGGCGTCGAGCCAATAGCGCCTATGGGCGGCTCGTCTTTTCCAATTCAATAATAAAACGAACGGTAAGCCATGATTACATCACCACAACATACCATTGACACCTATCAAGCTAGCGGGCTTTGGGAAGGCCGCGTATTGCATCAATTACTCGACGAGCACAGTGCCAACGTGCCGCAACAAATGGCCGTGGCCGATGCACCGAACCGGCAGGACCTGGTCAGTTCTGAGCCGCTGCGTTTAAGCTATGAATCCCTGCAACATGCCAGCTACAACCTCGCGCTAGCCTTGGTGGAACGCGGTATCGGCGAAGACGATACGGTGATCGTACAACTGCCGAATATTGTCGAACTGGTGGTGTGTTATCTGGCGCTGAGTCGTATTGGTGCGATCATTTCACCGGTGCCGGTGCAATACGGCGACTACGAACTTAAGCACTTTGCCGAATCGCTAAACGCTCGCGCACTAATCAGTATCGCGCAGTTTAAAGGCGAGCCGCTGGGCAGCGAGCGGGGCGCCAATTTACCCACAAACCTCAGCGTATTGTTGTTTGGTAAAGACCTGCATTTGCAGACGCGAGCGGATGAGGGTGCCGCGGCAAAGCTTCGCGCGCTTGAGGCTGTTTCCAGCGATGCCAACCGTATTACCACTGTCTGCTGGACCTCTGGGACCACTGGCATGCCTAAAGGGGTGCCTCGCTCGCACAATATGTGGGTAACTGTTGGCCGCAACTGTATTGAAGCCGGCGACTACCAAAGCGGCGATGTGCTGTTAAATGCCTTTCCAATGGTCAATATGGCCTCTATCAGTGCGTTCTTGTATGCATGGCTGCTGAAGCGTTGCAGTTTGGTACTGCACCATCCCTTTGATCCCGGCGTCTTTCTTCAGCAGATGCAGGACGAGAAGGTGAACTTCACCATTATCCCGCCTGCGGTACTCAATCAGCTCGCGAAAAACGAGGCCATGTGGCAGCAGTTCGACTTCTCGGCATTGCGCTCTATCGGCTCGGGTTCGGCGCCGTTGGCACCGTGGATGATGGAGAAGTTTGAGCGCGACTACGGGAAATGCATTGTCAATTACTACGGCTCTAACGAGGGTATTAACCTCCTTTCTAAGCCGAAAGATGTTGCCGACCCGGCGGTGCGCGCCTTTATGTTTCCTCGCTTTGGCAGTGCCGGGCTGGAGTGGCCGTCGTCCGCGAGCAAAACCATCTGGACTAAAGTGCTCAACCCGGATACTGGCGAAGAAATTACGGCGTCAGGTGTGGCCGGCGAGCTTGCGGTGAAAGGCCCGACGGTTTTCGACGGTTACTGGCAAACAGATAACAGCGATGTTTTCACCGACGACGGCTACTTTCTAACCGGCGATTTGGTGGAAATTTGCGGCGACCAGCAGCAGTTCTATCGCATTGCCGGGCGCTGTAAAGACATTATGAGGGTCGGCCGTCATTCTGGAAAAATTCGCCAATTGTACCTTAAATTATTGATATATAAGTCTTATTTCGCTTTTTCTGTCTCCAGTATCTTGATTCCAAAATCCAGCGGCGGAATTACTTT
>Ga0105235_100002_pt1 | contig 147121 bp, 128 predicted proteins | sample Virmet3819_2500_FD_90059 | JGI IMG/M metagenome (GOLD analysis project Ga0105235, IMG submission 90059) | Marine viral communities from the Southern Atlantic ocean transect to study dissolved organic matter and carbon cycling - metaG 3819_2500 | ecosystem: Environmental > Aquatic > Marine >... | reverse complement strand
TATGAAAGACGGTGTCGAAACCTTGCGGCGTATCGGTGGATTAGAAATTAACGCCTTGGTGGGTGCATATATTCGCGCCGCGCAGAAAGGCATCGTTGTTTTGGTTGATGGCTATATTTGCACGGCGGCAGCAATTTCTGCCGTGAAGGTGAACCCCACTATTCGACCGTGGCTGTTCTTTTCTCACTGCTCTGCTGAGCCCGGCCACAAGCGACTGTTAGCGAAAATGGACGCGCAGCCGCTGCTAGAGCTGGATATGCGCTTGGGCGAGGGCAGCGGTGCCGCATTGGCTCTGCCAATTTTGCGTGCGGCCTGTCGACTGCACAACGATATGGCTAGCTTTGAACAAGCCGGAGTAAGTCGAGGTAGCGACGCGTGACGGTAACAAGCAGCCGCATTGACCTGCTGCGTCACGGCGCCTGCGAGGGCGGCGAGATATTTCGCGGCAGTACCGATGTTGCCTTGAGCGAAACCGGCTGGTCGCAAATGCGTGACAAAGTCGCCAGCGTGGACGAGCCTCACTGGGATCATATTGTCACCTCGCCGTTGCAACGCTGTGCGCGTTTTGCTGAAGAGCTTTCTAGCAAACGCGGCATCGCTCTATCGGTGGAAGAGAACTTGCGCGAGATTCATTTTGGCGACTGGGAGGGGCTGCCGCACAGTGAAGCCCAACAGCGAGATCCAGAGGTGTGGCGCAAGTTTTGGCAGTCACCGGATTCCGCCAGCCCGCCCAATGGTGAGGCGATGAGTGACTTTTGCGCGCGGGTGACAGGAGCACTGGATGCCATTGCCCAGCAGCACAGTGGGCAGTCTGTGTTGCTGGTGGTGCACGGCGCGGTTATCCGCGTGATGATATGCCATTGGTTGGGTATGCCAATGGGCGCAATGACGCGGCTATCGGTGCCTTATGCCGGCTTTAGCCGCTTTCATATTTATCACCAAGATGGTCGGGAACCGTGGGTGCAGTTGCATAGCCACGGCTAGGCCTTCAGTGGCGTGGATTATGGGCGTTCAATTTTCGGGGCGGATAGCGCCTTACTGCCTGCAATAAACCACTTGCCGTCCCGGCGCACAAATTGGTAACGGGCGTGATGGCGCTGGGTTTCCCCGGCTTTGAAACTACCAAAGCTGCTTTTGTACTGTTTGTATTCCATATTGAAAGGCGCGAGCTTTCGCATGCCGACCACAGTGTCGAAGTCTTCAGGGAAGCGCAGCGTCACATAGACGTCAGCGCTAGCGGACTCCCCGCCGTCGTTCTTATTCAATACCTCGACACTTTCCAACTCGAAAAATGCGGGCTCAGCCAATTCGGCGATGTTTTTCTTTAACAGTTCTTGCACGGTGTAGTCGGTAAATGCGATGGGCTTTTGGCTGCAGGCAGCCAGCACTATCGCTGCGGCGAACACTGCGAAAATGCGGCGTAATGCAAAGGGAAAAATACACATAAATAGGTAGCTCGTTAGAAACATAACTGTCATCTTTGGGCAGTAGGCTCCTCTGCGTGCGAGATTTGCATGCTTCACGCCCTGTTTGATGACAACGAGTACACTATGGATCGCCGACTATTTATCAAAGCGCTTACTACTGCCAGCATTGGCATACCTATACTGACAGCCTGCGGGGGCGGTAGCAATAACAGCGGCGGTGGCGGTGGTACCGGTGGCGGCGTAACGCCAAGTGCGGGGCTGCGGTTTGAACACGGTGTTGCCAGTGGTGACCCCTTGGACGACCGCGTAATTTTATGGACGCGAGCAACGCCAGCGCTTGGCCATACCGGCGATATTACGGTGCTGTGTGAAATCGCCGAAGATCCGGGTTTCGAGCGCATTGTGCTTTCAGAAACCCTGAGTAGTAATGCCAATCGCGACTACACAGTAAAGTTCGACGCTGCCGGCCTACTGGCTGACCGACGCTACTGGTACCGGTTTAAAGGTGCCGACAGCAGGTCTCCGGTTGGCCGCGCGCGAACCTTGCCCCTGCCCGGTCAATACACTGACCGCCTGCGCTTTGCCGTGTGCTCGTGTAGCAGCTATCCCCACGGTTACTTCTCGGTATACCGCATGATGGCAAACCGCGCCGACCTCGACTTTGTCATGCACCTGGGCGACTTCATCTACGAATATGGCCAAGATGAGTACGGCGACCATCCAGAACGTCTGCTCGATCCGGCCCATGAAATTGTCAGTTTGGACGATTACCGGCGCCGCTATGCGTTATACCGTCGCGACGTCGACCTTCAGGCCGCTCACGCCACTCACTCCTTTGTTACGGTGTGGGACGACCATGAAACCACCGACAATTCTTATAAAGATGGCGCCAACAATCACAACGAGGGCGAAGGCGATTGGTTTGAGCGTAAACGCTTAGCGATTCAGGCCTATTTTGAATGGCTGCCGATCCGTCCGCCGACCGCAAGTCAGGACAGCATCTACCGCGCCTTCCGCTTTGGTGATCTGGCTGACTTTGTCATGCTCGATACCCGTTTGGAAGGCCGGGAAAAGCAGCTCGATAACCCGGTTGATCCGGCGCGCATTGAGCAACGTGACCTGCTGGGACAAACGCAAAAAGACTGGTTTAAAAATCAGTTGGCGGTGTCTCAGGGGATATGGAAATTCGTCGGTCAGCAAGTCATGTTTGCGCAGCTGCAGATCCTTGAGTTGCAACGCCTGCTGCCAGGTGTCCCGACTAACGATTTCAGCCCGCTCATTGCCGTCAATATGGACCAATGGGACGGCTACCCCACCGAGCGCGAAGAGATACTCGATTTCATCGACGAGCAAGGTATTCAAAACACTGTAATTCTAACCGGTGATATCCACACCAGTTGGGCGAATGAGGTGTATAAAAGCAGTGCGATCTTGACCAGCGGTGTATTGGATGAGCCCTTGGCCGTCGAGTTCGTGACCAGCAGCATTACCTCGCCCGGCTTCCCAGACGGCGCCGCCGAGTTGGTATCGGCAGTGCTGCCCGTGGCGAACCCGCACATGAAATATACCGACCTGAAAAACAAGGGTTTCATCTTGATGGACGTCACTCGCGAACGCACACAGGCGGAGTATTACTACGCTGCTGATATCAGTCGCGCTGACCAGTCCGGGGTGGAAATGGACAAGGTTAAAACATTGTCTGTGAATGCCGGCAGCAGCCGCTTAGTCGAAGACACCCCAGTGAGCCGTCCGCGTAGCTAAGCCGCCGTAACAGAAAAGGAAGTAGATAAATGTCTCATTTGTACAACGCACTGGGTCGCGCTCTGGTATTTGGCGCAGCGGTGGCCTTGAGTGCCTGCGGTGGTTCCTCATCAAGCAGTAATAGCGTTTCGACGCCTGGTGTTGATAACGGCGTTGAGCAACCCGTTGATGGCAACGCCGACACCCTGCGCTTTATTTTGCTGGGTGACAGCGGCAGCGGCAGCGATGGTGCCTATGCAGTCGGGCAGGCGATTGAAAAAGTCTGCGCGGCTCGCGGGTGCGACCTTGTTCTTGGATTGGGCGATAATATCTATGATTCCGGGGTGAGCTCGGTGATGGATAGCCAGTTCGAAGAAAAGTTTGAACAGCCTTTTGCCCCCGTTGATCTGCCGTTCTATTTTGTTTTGGGTAACCACGACAACACCGAATTTTTCGGTGGCGATGGTGCGGGAAATGCCAACGGTGATTTCCAGGTTGATTACCATTATCGCGACAGCGAACACCCCGATGCGCCCCGTGCCAGTGACCGCTGGAAGATGCCTGATCGCTACTACCGTTTTACTCAGGGGCAGCAGGAAAATGGCCAGCCCTTGGTGGAGTTCTTCGCCATTGACTCCAGCCAGGTGGCTGGCGGTTTCCCCGATAGCGATGAAAATTACGCCTACAACAGTTACGGTCTAGCGCAGGCGCGTTGGTTGAAAGCGTCAATCGATGCCAGTCAGGCCAAATGGAAAATGGTGTTTGCTCACCACCCCTATGTTTCCAATGGTAGCCACGGCAATGCCGGTAATTATGACGGCGTCCCCGGCTTCTTGCTGCCGGTTCTCGCGGGCGAGCGCTACAAGGCCTTCTTAGAAGAAACCATGTGTGACCGTGCCGACTTTTTCTTTGCGGGCCACGACCACGACCTGCAGTGGCTAATGCCGACGCCATCGTGTGGAAAGACGGAGTTCATTCTATCTGGCGCGGGAAGTAAAACCCGCAGCCTGGTGCGGCGCGACGAAAATCCCGTGTTCTACGAGCGCGGCGACAGCTACGGGTTTTTCTGGGTAGAAATCAAAGGTGACCGCATGCGTGGTGAGGCCTATGAGGTTGACCCCAATGACCCTGCTTTAGGACTGGGCTCGCTCTCCGACCCCCAGCCGGCTTATGGCCGTCAAACACCGCAACAGCCCTCACAGGGACTGGCGGCAAGCGATGCCTTTAGCAACCCCTTGCAGGGCGATCCGAGCTTTGATGTGTCGTCGGAGCAGGGCAACCTCGACCCTGTGCAGGAGCAATTGCGTGCTGGTTTTGATGGTTTGTCTGCAGCCGTACCAGAAGAGAATTTGGCGGCAGTCATCGCCTCGCTGGGCGCTGCGACGGAAGGCTTGATTGAAGTCGTGGACGCGCTGGCAAGTGGCGCCCAAGCCGCTGCGACAGAGCAAAACCCGGAATTGATACTGGCGGGTTCTGCCAGGGCGTCGCAGGCATTGCTGTACTCGTTGCAGCAGTTGCAAGCCATTGCCGACCGCGATGATTTGCCCGCACCGTTTGATCAGTTAGCGCCAGCACTGGATGCTTTCAAAGCCGCCAACAACCAAGATGGTGAACAGCCGCCCGCGGACTTGCGCAGTTTGACTGACCCGCTGCGGGGCCTGGCTGGCAATATTCAGGGCATAGTCGATGCCATTGAAGAAGAGGCCGGTATCGTCCCGGTGGTGGGTGGCAGCTTTGCCCTGCTGTCCGAGCTATTACTGGACGTGGGCCGCAGCATCGACGCCATCGGCAATGCCAGCGTTAGCGAGCTGGGGCAAGTGCTGTCTTCTACTGTGGAAGACCTGTTGAATAATATTCTCGTGGGTGTGATCCCCATTGAGCAGTTTGCGCCGGCTGAAGTGACTCAGGCCATCGGTTTGGGGCCGGCCTTCCTGAGCAGCGCTTTGCTGGCAGTCACCCGAGAATTGGGCTTCCATATTGATAACTTGCTGTTGTCTCAGTTGGATCCGCTGATCGGCGCTCTGGATCAACTGCTGTTGCGACCGCTGTTTGATGCCTTAGCGGGACTGTCTGAATTCTAGTGAGCAGGTACGGAGCAGTTTATCGAGATCGATGTACTGCTCCACGCTGTCGGCAATGCGGTCTAGATTCGTTTCTATGACCGCGTCGTAATTGTAGGCAGGCTGCTCGGTGGCACCAGCCCAGGTGAGCAGCTGTTGCCTAGCGTGGTCGTCGTCGAACAAACCGTGGATATAGCTGCCCAGTACTTGTCCGTCTTCGCTAATGGCGCCATCAAGGTGACTTCCCAAATCGGCAAAATGGCGCTCGAGGCCGGCGCCCTCACTGACCCCGGCGTGAATTTCATAACCGCGGATTGAGGTCGTTTTACCGTTTAGATGGCAGTGTCCGCTGACTTGGCGCAGGGTTTTCTCGCTGGCCAGTGTGGTGGTGATATCAAGAAGGCCTAAGCCCTCACTGCTACCGGCTGGGCCTTCAATACCCAGCGGATCGTGCAGTTCACTGCCCAGCATTTGAAAGCCGCCGCAAATCCCCAACACTTTGCCACCGTAACGCAAATGACGTTTGAGCTGATCGGCCCAGCCATTGTCGCGCAGCTGTTGTAAGTCAGCGCGCACGCTTTTGCTGCCGGGCAGGATGAGTATGTCGCAAGGCGGCAGTGCCTCGCCCTTGCGCACGAAGCAAAGGTCAACATTGGGGTGCAGGCGAAGAGCGTCGAAGTCGGTGTGATTACTGGTGCGGGGCAATACCGGTACCGCCACCCGCAAACTGATATCCTCGCGAATTTGCTGGGTATCAATGGCATCCTCGGCTTCCAGGTGCAGGTCGTGCAAATAGGGCAGTACACCTAATACGGGCTTGCCGGTGCGCGCTTCCAACCAGTCCAATCCGGATTGCAGCAGGGCAATATCGCCGCGAAAACGGTTGATGACGAACCCAACAACCCGCGCTTGTTCGCTTGCTGACAACAACTCCAGCGTGCCCACCAAATGCGCGAAAACGCCACCGCGATCGATATCCGCAATCAGTATCACCGGGCAGTCAACCGCTTCTGCAAACCCCATGTTGGCAATATCGTTCGCGCGAAGATTGATTTCAGCGGGGCTGCCGGCGCCCTCCACCACAACCCAGTCGTATTGTTGAGAAAGGCGCTGGTGGGACGCCAATACCGCCTTTCGCGCAGTCGCTTTATAGCCGTGGTAGTCCTGCGCCTCCATATTGCGCAGGGCCTGCCCATGAATTATCACTTGTGCGCCGGTGTCACTATTGGGTTTAAGCAGAACCGGGTTCATATCGCTGTGGGGGGCTAGTCCGCAAGCCCGCGCCTGCACGGCCTGGGCGCGGCCGATTTCCTTGCCATCGGGGGTGACGGCGCTGTTAAGCGCCATATTCTGTGGCTTGAACGGCGCGACATGTAAGCCGCGGCGATGCAGGGCGCGACACAGTGCGGCGACGAGAACGCTTTTGCCGGCATCGGAGGTGGTGCCCTGAACCATTAGCGTATTAGTCATCGTCTGCCTCGTTCTCGATTTGCCAGCCATCCTCCATAATGAGTGTGTGGAGGGGGCGGCGTTGATCCCACTGCGCCGTCTCCAGCATTGGGCGGTCGTAAAATTCCTCTACGGGTCCCAGACACAGCAGGGCAATGGGGTGGCTACCGTCCGGCATTTTTAGCAGTGCCTTCAAGGGTTCTGGCTCAAATAGCGATACCCAGCCCATCCCTAAGTTTTCGGCGCGTGCAGCCAGCCAAAGGTTTTGTATGGCGCAGGCGGCGGACGCCAGGTCCATTTCCGGCAGCGTGCGGCGGCCGAATAGGTAGCGCTCTCGCTGGTCGCACAGTGCCACCACAATGAGTTCGGCGCACTCGCGTATACCTTCTACCTTTAGCTGTAAAAACTCACTACCGCGTTCTTCCAGCGCCTCGGCTGAGGCAGTGATCTCCTGCTGCACCAGGTCATAGAGTTGTTCCCGGAGCCGTGGCTTGCGGATGCGGATAAATCGCCAGGGTTGCATGTAGCCGACGCTGGGCGCTTGGTGTGCGGCGCTTAGTAGGCGTGTCAGGGTGGTGTCGTCAATCTCGCCACCGGAGAAGTGACGCATATCCCGCCGCGCGGCAATCACGCGATAGATGGCGTCGATATCGTCGCGGCTAAAGTCAGTCTTCATTGCCGGTATGTCGCTGAGTGCGGGGAATAAAAACGCGCTGGCCTTGGTCTTCGAGTACGGTAAGCGGTTGCCGATACAGTTTTTCCAAGGCGGGGGCTTGCAGCATGATCGAGGCGTCTCCCCAGCAGGCATTGCCGTCGGGGTAGAGCAGAAGGAGTTGGTCGCAGTAACGCGCTGCCAGGTTGATGTCGTGCAGGCAAAGCAGGACGGCATTTCCCTGTGCGGCCTGTTCGCGTATCATCGACATAACGGCGACTTGGTGGTGAAGATCCAAGTGATTGCCGGGCTCGTCGGCCAGCCAAATATCCGCTTGCTGAGTCATGGCGGTGGCAATGGCCAGGCGCTGTTTTTCGCCGCCGGAAAGGCTGCTCACCAGGCGCTGCTCCATGCCACTTAACTCCATTCGCGCCAGTGCGGCGCGAGCGATCTCAAGGTCCTCGGCAGACTCCATATCCCAGGCGCTTAAGAAGGGGTGGCGGCCGATCATCACCGATTCCATCACCGTTGCCGGGAAGCTGTCCGAGCGCTCCTGAAAGACAACCGCCATTTGCTGGGCGATTTGGCGCCGGCGCAGCCGTTGAATGGCCGAACCTGCGAGATATACCGAACCTTTACGAGGTTTGCGCAGCCCGGCCAGGGTATGGAGTAGGGTGGTTTTACCCGCGCCGTTGGGACCGAGAACGCCCCAAACTTCGCCGCGCTGAATCGCAAAGTTAAGCTCGCTGCCATTGCTGCGACCCGGCACATCAATGCAAAGCTGGGCGGCTTGTAACAAGACCTCGCTCACTATCGGCTCCGGTATAACAGTAGCAAGAAGGTGGGAACGCCGAGCAGGGCGGTGATAACGCCAACGGGCAATTGCTCCGGTGCGATGATGGTTCTGGCCAGCGTATCTGCCAAGGTGAGCAGTGCACCGCCTGCCAAGGCGCAGGCGGGGAGAATCAGCCGCTGGTCATTCCCCAATATCAGCCGCAGCATATGTGGCACGACCAAGCCAACAAAGCCGATGCTGCCGGCGGTGGTGACCGCCAATGCGGTGAGTAGGCTGGCGGCAATATAAATACTCCACTCCATGGGCTTAACGGCAACGCCCAGCGCCGCTGCTTGCAGCGGGCCGCGCGCCATTGCATTGAGGCTGCGCCCGAGTGGCAGCAGAAGCAGAGACAGAGCGAGTAGAGTCGTCAGTGCTGGCCACGGGCTGCGGGCATAGGCGAGATCCCCCATCAGCCAGAACAGCATGCCGGGCAGGCTTTCGGTGGGGGCAATGGCAAGCATAAAGGTGACCACGGCTCCCCATCCCGCCGCAATAACCACACCGGTAAGCAGTAAGCGTGTGGGTGTCCAGCTGCCGGTGCCGTGGGCTAAGCCGAATACCGTGATCGCCGATACAATGGCGCCGATGAAAGCCGAGCCTGAAACCGCCGCACTGCCCAGACCAAGTAGCATGGCGCTCAGGGCGCCCACCGCCGCGCCACCGGAAAGGCCGAGCACATAGGGGTCCGCCAGCGGGTTGCGCAGCAGCACTTGCATAAGTGCGCCCGCCACGGCCAGTAGCCCGCCGCTGGCAAAGGCGGCGAGGCTGCGCGGTAATCGCAGGTCGAATATCAGGGTGTGGTGTAGGGGTTCTCCCTCTCCTTGCAGCACCGCCCACAGCTCCGCGGTGCTAATGGCGACACTCCCAGTGCTTACACTAAGCGCAACGGCCAACAGCGCGCCGAGGCTGAGCAAGGCGAGTGCGGGTAGCAGGCGCGGGGTGTGATAGCTAGCGGCGGCCACGTGCGGTGTCCAGGTGCTGGCACAGCATACGGGTGCCGCTGAGGAGTCTTGGTGTTGGCCGTTGCAGAGTAGAGGGTGGAATAAAGAACAGATTATCTCTCTGCACGGCCAGCAGGCCTGAGTAGGGGCGCCAGTCGTCCAGCCAGCTGCGATTTTCTTCTCCCATGCCGCCGGCGATAATGGCTTCGGGGTTGGCGGCTAACACGGCCTCGTGGTCGATACGAGCAGCCAAGCGCGGCAGGTTGCCAAAGACGTTTATGCCGCCGCACAGGCGTGTCGCTTCGCTAATGAGGTGTTGGTCGTTAACCGTCATTAAGGGGTTAACCCAAATTTGCTGAAAAACACGAACGCTCTCAGCGTTCTGGTACTGCTTGCGTAAGGCGGATATGCCGTGGTCAAAATGCTCGGCGGCGGCATTTGCTGCGGGCTCGCTGCCGGCCAGCTCGCCAAAACGGCGCAGGGTGCGACTAACATCGTCAAAGCCGCGCAGCTCGCTGTAATACACCTTAAGCCCCAGTGCTTCGAGTTGCGCCAGTTGCTCTGTCGGGTTGCCACTGTGCCAGCCGATTAGCAGGTCCGGTTTTAAGCTGAGAATCGCTTCGAGGTCAAAACGGTTGTAGCTGCCCACTCTCGGCAGGGCTTTCGCTTCATCAGGGTAGTCACTAAAGCTGACGGCAGCGATTAATTTATCGCCCGCGCCTGCGGCATAGAGCAGCTCCGTCGCACCGGGTGACAGGGCGATAATGCGCGCAGCCGGAGCATCCAGGCAAACCTTTACGTTGCGGTCATCGTCAACGCAGCGCTCACTGCTGGCACTGGCTATATGCGCGAGCAGTAGGCTGAGTACGACAAGCAGGCGGCGCATCAATACTCCACGCCTTTTCTCGCCTTAATGCCCGCGCGAAAGGCGTGTTTTTTATCATCGATCATCGATACGGTGTCGGCCAGTTCTTTGAGGGCTGGCGGCGCACCACGGCCAGTAATAATCACGCTCTGTTCCCGAGGGCGGTTGCGCAGCGCTTCGTAGACTTCTTCGGCGTCGATGTATCCGTACTTCAATATGTAGGTCAGTTCGTCGAGCAGCACTAAGTGTAATGAGGCATCGTTCAACAGTGTTTTCGTTTGCTGCCAGGCTTGCTGAGCGGCTTCGCGATCGCGTTCCCGGCTTTGTGTTTCCCAGGTAAAACCGGAGCCCATCACAATGAAAGGCACCTCGGGGCAGCGCTGTTGCAAGAAATTTCTCTCACCGCAGTCCCAGGTCCCCTTAATGAACTGCACCACCGCGGCCTTGTAGCCGTGACCAATACAGCGAATCACCGTGCCAAAGCCCGAGCTGGATTTCCCCTTGCCCGGCCCGCTTAAGACGATAAGCACGCCGCGCTCTTCGGTCGCTTTCGCGACCTTGGCGTCGATCAGTGCCTTCTTCTTCTGCATGCGCTGTTGGTGGCGCTTCTCTTCTTCATTCATTGTGACGGAGCTCCATCGCAGTCTACGCGTTCGCCTTAGGGGGCGTAGGTCACGCTTAGCAGGGCTTCACGCCCAATTGACTCATAGTTGCCGAGGCTGAAGTGTCTGGCGCTAACGTAGTCTTTGTCAAACAGGTTCTTTACCAGCAGTTGCAACTTGAGGCTGTCATTGATCTGGTAGGAAACACCGGCATCGACCAGGCCGTAGCCCGGCAATTCGTCGGTATTGCTGGTGTTTTCGTAGCGGTCACTGGTCAAGCGAACACTGGCATTGACTCCCCATTGCTGCCATTGACGGTCAACATCGATGTTCACCTGACTATCGGCGCGGCGGCGCAACTCCTTGCCTGAATTTTTATCTTCAGTATCCAAGAGCGTTGCATTGGCTTCGATATGCCACTGTCTTACTACGGTTGCTAAGCTTAGCTCCAGGCCCTCGATGCGCGCTGATTCAATTTGGTCCGGCCCGAAGGTGGCTGGGTTGTATTGAATGAGCTTATCCACGTCATTGATGAAATAGTTAACGCTCCACTGCCCCCAGGCGTGTTTGCCGCGCAACTCCAGCTCCCGGTTTTTAGAGCTTTCAGGCTCGAGGTTGGGGTTGCCGTAGCCGGGGTAGTAGAGGTCGTTAAAAGTGGGGGCGTTGAAGCCCTCGCCGTAGGAGACGATCAATTTCATGCCCATGGGTAAGTCCAATCCGGCGGCGGCGTTGCGGGTGTCGCTAGAGCCAAATTGCTCGTTGCTGTCATGGCGCCAGCCCAGTGCGTAGTCGATGCGGCCATAGTCGGCTTGCCATTGCGCAAAGCCTGCATTGTTCTCGCGTTCGTCTTTGCCGTAGCTCAGCGTGCTGTCGACCTCGTCATTAATATGCTCGCCACCCAGGGTGAGTACGTGGTGTTTACCGAGCTGCCAGTCATTCTGGGCAGTGAATTGCTTGCGAGTGGTTTCGAATACATCGCCGCGAAGATTCGCGGCCACCAACGCGGGGTCGCGATAGCGATAGCGCGTTTGGCTTTCATCGGTAGATTGGCCCGCGGTGAGCTTCAGTGCCCAGTTGTCGGTTAGCTGAAATTCACCGCGCAAACCTGCGACGGTAACCGTGCTGTCTGTGTAGGGCTCGCAGCCAAAGTTATTGGGAAACGGTGAGTAGCAGTTGGTGTCGTATTCGCTCTCGCTATCGCTGTGCTGGTACAGCGCGTGAACTTTGGCGCGTGCGTTAAAGCGATGTGACACGCTGAAATTGATAGCCTGCTGCTCAAAACCGTCGTCATCGCCGTGGCGCAGCGCCTTGCTTGTGGTGTTGTCGACGCCGTCGGTCTCCTCGTACAAGCCGCTTAGACTGAACTGAGTGTCGGCGTTTCCGCCGTTTACGGCAGCAACCGTTTTAACAGTGCCCTGGGTGCCCGCGCTAAGTTGTACAAAGGGTTTCACGCCATCGGTGTCGTGGTACTTCTTGGTGATGATGTTAATGACACCGCCAATCGCCTCGGAACCATACAAGGCTGAGCGAGGCCCGCGAACAATTTCTACGCGCTCGATCAGCTCCGGGGGCAAGTTAGTGAGCGAGGGGCTGCCCAGTGTTGCTGAGCCTACCCGCACGCCGTCAACCAACAACAGCGTATGGTTGCTTTGGTTGCCGCGAACAAACAAGCTGGTGGCGGCGCCGCGGCCACCGTTGCGCACGAAGCTGATGCCAGCGGCGCGAGACAGCAATTCCTGCAGGTCTAGGGGTGCGATACGTTCGATATCGGCACGCTCGAATACCGTGACCGGCGCCAGTACTTCGGCAATGCTTTGCTCAGTGCGTGTGGCGGTAACGACGGTAGTTTCTATTTCACCAGCGCTGGTAATCAGCGGGCTGGATAAGGCTGCAAGCAGAGCAGTGTTCACAGCAAGTGGACGGTTTTTCATGACTTACCTCAAAGCTAAAAATAGGAAGCAATGAGGGAGGGATAGTGGTGATATACAAGTATATGACCGCTGATGAAGCCCTCCGCTACATCGGGTGATAACTGATTAGGCCGGTTCCGGGCTCTCACCAAAGGCGATTACCGTTGCGGGGGCAGCGTCGGTCTTGTCGAGTGGTCGACTCACCGAACTTCCCGTTTAACCCTCAAACTAATGTCTTTGGGCACCTAACACAGGCGGCGCAACTCTATTCGGGCGCGAAGGCGTTGTCAAATATTCAGCGCCAACGCTCGACTTGCGGGCGCCAGGTTCGCGAGCTGGCGGGCTGGTTTGCCAGCCCTGCTTCCGTTGGTATTAATGGAGGTACTTGTCTAGGTCGATCAGTGACTTAGCATTTTCCTTTACCAGTATATCGATAATAAATTCCCGCTCAGGCGTGATGACTTTCATCTTGTGTTTTCCAGAGGGCATATTGGGTAATTTGGTTGGCGGCGTGCGAGAGATGCCGTTTATTTCCAGCTGAATATCGTTGCGGGTCGTCACGATTACGAGCACACCAGTCGATTGCACCACTTTTCCTGCGCCTAATTGTTCCGACATATTGCCCGAGGGTTGCATGTCGAAATCATAGGCAAAGGCGTCGTCGGCTTCTATTTGGACGCTAATCGTCTTGGCACCGAAGAAGTCCTTCCGAACTTGTATGGTGTGCCGACCCTCGGTGAGCTTGCCTACGTAGGGCGCGGCTTTACTTATCTTTCCGCTGGGCTTGCCATCGATGTATACGTCGACATTGTCCATGTTTGCGGTAAGGCGAATATAGCCGCTGCCAAGCTTTTCAAGCCGACTGATCTCTTGGTGGAGCTCCGTGCCATCAAAATAGCGCAAGGGGTAACTGGCGGTGCTGTGATTAGTGGAAAAGCTAAGCGGGACAGTAATTTCCTTGAGCCAAGCATCAATCAGGTGGTGGTATTTCTTTGGCAGCTGACTGAAAAAATGCGCCTTCGAAAAGCCGAGGTGCTTGTTGGCTGTCGCCACCTCTATTACGCCGTCATCTACCGTAATTGTCATACCGTCAGGTACATTACCAGCCCGGGGTTGAACCTGAGCCTTCACGCTGCGCTGGTTTTTGAGCACCCGCTTAAACAGCGCATCTTGCTTGACGATATTTACGACCGTATCTGTGATATTGCGCTCATTGAGCTCGCCGCCGGGTGCTAGCCTTTTTAAGAAATGACTCTGATAGCGATTTAGTCTTTCGCCGTTACGGTATGTCATGCAGCTGTGCAAAGCCGACATGTCTAGGCTGCACAGTATGGCATCACCTTGTTCCGGGACGGATACTTTACCTCCGCTCTCGAGGCGCTTTGTCGTCTCCCATATGAGGCTGGGTTTGCCACTGATACGCCGGTTGCGAGTGGTTGAGGTTTCGGCGCTATGCAGCGGTGACAATAACTCGGTCAGTGCCTGGCTTTGCTCCAGGTAAAGGCGCTTCTTCTTTTTTGCGCCGGCGACGCGATGTTTGTAGTCGCCGTCAGAAAACGCCGCCCAGGATTGAATGTAGTCAATGCTCTTGATGTGCGACTCGGTGAGATTCGCCTCGCGATCTATGGTGTACGCCAGGACAATTTGCTGGGGTGTTTCGGTGCGCGTTGAAATTTCAAATTTTTCCGCCTGTACGTCCATGTGCTCAACAATAATCTTTGTTTGATGGACAAGTTCATCGGGGTAGTACTTGTAGTACTTTGTTGCACAGCCTGAGGAAAGGATAGCCAGCAGGCATAGAGTGAAAACAGAAAGTCCCTGTCGATAACGAGTCATTTGCCATGAATCCTGAAAAATACGAGTAAGATCGCCGCAGGCATTGTGGCGTGCCTAGCGACCAATTGTAGCGAAAATAAAGCGCTTCTGACTTGCAAGCTGCTGAATAAAAGCAGATTAAATGGGCTGCGGCGGTCGCCTTTTTGCTCCTCATGCGGCGTGTTAGCAGGTGGTTGTCGTAGAGTTTGCTTGTCGTAGAGTTTGCTTGTCGCGAATGGCGCCCACTTATGTTTTGCGGTCAGGTAAAGATCGATGTCAGGGTAGAGAGGCTAGACCTTGTATTGATTTTTTCGGTACTGGCCGGGAGACTGGCCGTGCCAGCGCCGAAAGGCGCGGGTGAAGCTTGCTGTATCCAGGTATCCGAGCTGGGCGGCGAGTTCTTCCAGCGTCATCAGGGAGTTCTTTAGCAGTTGCTCGGCGAGTGAGCGTCGCTCGTCATCAACCAGTTGCCGGAAGCTGGTGTTCTCCTCTTCCAGGCGACGACGCAGGCTGCGCGGTGAGATCGCCAGTGCTGCCGCCGTGTCTTCCAGTGTTGCGCTTAGCCCGAGTTGACAGAGGATCTGGCGACGGACTTGTCCTGCGGTTCCGGTTTCCTGCCGACGTGCCAATTGCGTGCGGCACTGGTCTTCCAGCATTCTCACCAGGTGCGGGTCGTAAGTGGGAAGCGGTCGGTCGGCGTCTTCCGAGGCGATTAACACGGCGGTTCGCGGTGCAGCGAAATGCGGGTTCCAGGCAGCTAAGGTCTCGCTTTTCTCAAGCTCCGCGGTTTGCATTAAGTCCAGCTCCACGGCTTGCACGCTAATGCCTGACAAACCGAGTTCACGCAGTAAATTGAGCGCAGTTGCCAAATCGCGAAGTTTCAGAAATTCCCTGAGCTCAAGTGGGATGGTATCGCCGTTGAGTACAACGCCGAAATGCGTGTCGTTGTCGATCAGGCTCAGTTGGCAGTAGGCAGTGCTTAGCGGCAGATAGCGCATGGCATGTTGCACAGCGTCTCGCAGGCTGCGGCAGGTGCGAAGCGTGAAGCCCCATAAGCCGAAGGTGGCGATGTTGTAGCGCAGGCCCAGTTCAAACCCGATGGCGGGGCTGCCGCCAAGGGCATGCATCACATTCGCGATGACCTGCATTTCCTGCTCGCGGGTAATCAGGCTTTCTGTTTCGGCAAGGTCGCTGTCGGAAATACCGGTGTTTAGCAGGCAGCATTGTTGGCTAACGCCGCGCTCGGCTGCAAAGTTGACCATGACCTGGGCCATGGTAATTGGGTGAAGAATATCCGCGTTCATCGCCCGGCTAGCTCCGTCTGCCGCCGCAGCCGGCACGCGATGTGTGGTGGTCTGCTATGCCCTGATGACGGCCAGAAATGCCCTTCTGGTTGAGCGACGCTGTCTGTAGTGTGCTGGCCTGTCATCAATGCTCGGAGAATAATCGGTGGAAAAGAATCATAGCACAGCTAATCGGCGGGCTATTGTGGTGGCCAAGCGCTACATGGGAGAGTTCGCCTGGCCAACGGTGCTACTCACTATGTTGGTTGTCGGTGCTTTTATTGCGAATTTGGCGCTGTTCATCGCCGGTGCGGTGCCGTGGTGGCTGGCGACGCTGGTGTATGCCGCGCTCACCTACATGGCGTACACGCCTTTGCACGAAGCCACCCACGCGAATATTCATGGTGATCATGTATCGTTGAAATGGCTGAACGATGCCTGTGGGTTTGTTGTTGCACCCATTATTATGATCCCTTACGCATCGCACACGGTGGAGCACTTTACCCATCACCGCTATACCAATCAGCAGGGTAAGGACCCGGACTATATGCTCCACAAAATGGGCGACGGGTGGTGGGCTTTTCTGGTGACGGGCCTGCAGTTTTTTTGGCTGCAAAACCGCTTCCTTTATGCGACCCGCTGGCACAAGGTGTCTGGCCGCGAGCGGTTGATTTATTTGGGTGAAATTGCGTTTTCTGTGAGCTGGCGTATCGCCTTGGTGGCGTGGGTGGCCACGCCGGCGATTGTTGCATTATTGATCGTGGGCTACTTCCTTGGTGGCTTCTTTACGGCCTACTGGTTTGCGTATCGTCCGCACCTGCCTTACCGCGACGCTGAACGCTACCGCAATACCTGCAGTATGATCATGCCGCGTTGGATGAAGCCATTTGAATGGTTCTGGCTGGGACAAAACCTGCACTCCATTCACCACCTCTTTCCCCGCGTGCCGTTTTATCGCTATCACGCCGTTCACAGGGAAATCGAGCCGATTTTGCGCGCAGAGCAAACGCCGATTATCGGTATTTTTAGCCGCGAACCTGTGGAGCTTTGATGGGCACGGTGGCAAATGCCTGGGTCTGCGGCTGGGTACGGAAGCCGGTGGCTTATTGGCCCGGAAGGGCCTTAAGCTGCGCTAGCAGCTGCCGGTTGATTGGCATGGCAATACCGTGTTGCTCTGCCACGCGACAGAGGTAGCCCGTGATGTAGTCGATCTCACTGCGGCGACCGGACTCGATGTCTTGTAACATCGATGAGCGGTTGAGGGCGGTATTTGCGACGACGTCCAAGACTTGCTCCCGCAGGCCGTCAAAGACATCGCCGAGTTGCAAATGCGGCGCCAGGCAGAGCGCCTCGTCGATGACGCCGTGCAGTTGCTGAAGCGCCTGAGGATTGTCCAACAGCTCGCCGTTGCGGCAGCGATACAGCGCCGTTAAGGGGTTGATGGCGCAGTTGATAATGAGCTTGCGCCCCAGGGCTTGCTCGATGTTCGGGTCGGGGGTAACAACGAGCGGCCCGACGCTGAGTTCCCTCGCCAGGGCTTTATCATTTGAGCCGCCGCCAAGCAGCGTGCGACCGCGACCCGCGTGCACGACCTGAAAAGGAGCGGGGCGAAATGCTCCTTCCGTGGTGACGGCGTGATAGCACTGCAGGTCGGGCCGAAGTTTGAGCAATTCTTCGCGCACGCCCAGGCCATTTTGAAGCAGTACCACGCAGGCACCCGAGGCCAAGCGAGGGCTGATAGACGCGACGGCTGACAAGCTGTCTGGTGCTTTGGTGGTAAGGAGTAAACGCGCTATCGGCGGGCCGTTTTGTTCGCATGACTCTGCCGCCAGTGGCAGCAGTTCAGCACTCCCTGCCAGAGTCGCGAGGATTCCCCCAACCATTTTATACTGCGAAAGCCGTTCGTCGCTGCGTAGCAGCAATGTGGTTGGCAGGTCATATTTAGCGGCGTAGCTGGCCCACAGGCTGCCTATCGCGCCTGCGCCAAGTATATGCCAATGTGAGCGGTGTGAAGTCATGGTGGCAGCTTACGTGATGGCCGCGGTGTGGAGCAACGGTGCTGTTTGCGCGCGTCAGCCCTTGTTACACTTGTGCCCGTTCATTTGTATAGGAAGAACCTGAATGCCGTCGTTTGATATCGTGTCTGAAGTGGATTTGCACACCTTTACCAATGCCCTTGATCAGGCCAACCGCCAGTTGGATACCCGCTTTGATTTTCGCGGTGTTGAAGCCAGCTTCGAGCGCGACGGGCTCAATGCCACGGTGTTGGCGGAGGCGGAGTTTCAGCTGACTCAGATGGAAGACATACTGCGCAGCACCCTGATAAAGAACAAGATCGACCCGAAGGCGATGGAACTGGGCGACATGGAAGGCTACGGCAAGCAAGTGCGGCAACGGGTGACCATGAAAAATGGTTTGGAGTCGGATCTGTGCCGCAAGATCGTCAAGCTGATCAAAGACAGCAAGCTGAAAGTGCAAAGCCAAATTCAGGGTGACCAGGTGAGGGTCACCGGTAAGAAACGCGACGACCTCCAGCAGGTTATGGCGCTGTTGCGCGATGCTGATCTAGAGCAGCCCCTGCAATTCAATAATTTTCGCGATTGATTGCACCGACTCCGGCCTCTGGGCCGCAGCCCAATAAAGGATAGGCAATAATGCAGCCCCAGCCGTCACCGGACGTCACCGACCTGCCATGGTATCGAGCCATTTTTACACAGCAGATGTTTATCTGCGTGCTTACTGGGTTGGCCTCGGGGTTGCCGTTGTATTTCCTCATTCAACTGGTGCCAGCGTGGCTGCGCAGCGAGGGAGTGGGGCTAACCGAGATCGGCTTATTTGCCCTGGTGGGCTTCCCGTATAACTGGAAGTTTGTATGGGCACCGCTGATGGATCGCTATGTGCCGCCGTTTTTGGGTCGCCGGCGCGGGTGGATGTTGATCACGCAGATCGCTCTCATGCTGTCCATGGCGGCACTGGGTTTTATTGACCCGACGATGTCTGTCGGGTTGGTTGCCTACGTGGCGGCGGGGGTCGCTTTTTTTAGCGCCAGCCAGGATGTTGTGCTGGACGCGTATCGCCGTGAGCTTCTGAAGGACGAGGAGCTGGGGCTGGGCAACGCGATACATGTGCAGGCCTACCGCTTGGCCGGTTTGGTGCCGGGTTCTCTCGGGGTGATCATGGGGGACTACTTCCCCTGGAGCACGGTGTTCATGGTGATGGCCGGCTTCATGCTCATCGGTGTTGCGATGACCTTCTGGGTAAGCGAGGCCGGTGATGACAGCGCGGCGCCCCTTACCCTGCGCGCGGCAGTGGTCGAGCCATTTAAGGAGTTTGTGCAGCGCAACGGGCTGGGCAGTGCGTTGTGGCTGCTGACCTTCCTGTTTCTGTACAAGCTCGGCGACAATATGGCCACCGCGCTGTCGTCGCCTTTTTACTTGGATATCGGTTTTAGCCTCACGGAAATTGGCACGATCGCTAAAACGGCCTCGCTGACGGCAGCGATTATTGGCGGCCTGGTGGGCGGCGTGATAATGATTCGGCTGGGCATCAATCGCGCGCTTTGGCTATTTGGTGTGGTGCAGCTGCTGAGCATCTTTGGCTTTGCGGCATTGGCTGAAATCGGGCCGAACCGCCTGGCGCTGACCCTAGTGATTGTATTTGAGTACCTCGGGGTGGGTTTAGGCACCGCCGCCTTTACCGCCTTTATTGCCAGGGCAACAACACCGGCCTATGCGGCCACACAGTTTGCCTTGTTCACCGCGCTGGCGGCACTGCCGCGCACCTTTGCCAATGCCACCACTGGCGCCATTGTTGAAGTGGTCGGTTGGACGAATTTCTATTTGCTCTGCGCTGCATTGGCGATCCCAGGCATGTTGATGCTGGTTAAGGTTGCGCCTTGGTCGGCAGAGCGCTAGTGCTGATCCGGCCACCGGCATCGCTGCCACGCGATTTTGCCGTCGGGTGAGGCGCTGCCTTCATCAATCAGCCGTGAGAGCTGTCGACGATAAGCCTCAGAATTGTGTGGGAAACTGATTTTGCCTTGTGCGTTGATAACCCGGTGCCAAGGTAGGGTGTTATGGTCGGGAAGTTGGCTGAGCTGGCGCCCAACCCAGCGGGCCCGGCCGGGCAGTCCTGCTTGGCGGGCGAGCTCGCCGTAGCTGCATAAGCGGCCAGGAGGAATCTGACTCAGCGCCAGCAGTAGCTGACGCCGAGCTTGGTCGGAAGGCTTATTCGTCAAGGTTGCGAATACGCTCCCAGTAGTCTTCGTAGAAGAAGTCGACCTTTCCGGTTTCCAGCGAGTACTCTGCGCCCACAACCATTAGCTTCCCTTCGCTAATCAGCTGTTCCAATGTGGATGAGCCGCTGCAAAGGTGCTCTACCGAGGTCCGTACATTGGCGCGTACCGCCTGCTTAACCAGTTCCTCTGGGTTGTCTTTTAACTCGGTGACTAGCAGAGTTTCCACGGCTGGGCGCACGCGCTTAACAATGGAGTGTAGGGCGGAGGTGGGGATTTTGGAGTTGCCACTCAGTGCGTCTACCGTGGCTTTGACAGCGCCACAGCGCGAGTGACCCAGCACTACAACCAATGGCGTGCCAAAGTTGAGGGCGGCAAATTCAACACTGCCGATGCCCGACGGGGCTACAACATTGCCGGCTACGCGAATAACAAACAGATCGCCCAGAGTTTGGTCAAACACCATCTCAGCGGGAACCCGCGCATCGGAGCAACCCAAAATGATGGCGAAGGGGCTTTGCTCCTCAACCAGCTCGGGTTTTTTATTCGATATGTAGTCTTTGTTTTCAGCCAGCTTTTCAACAAAGCGGGTATTGCCTTCTTTTAAACGCGCAAGCGCTTCCTGAGCATTGATCATTATCTACCTTTATATGTGTTTTCTGTCGAGTGTTACAGCCAATCGCTGATCAGCACGCCAAAACCGACGCTCTGCAGCGAGTTATTGTATTCGATCAGGCTTTCGCCATAACCATTAAAGTATTTTACATAAGCTTTGATCTTGGAACTAATCGGAAAGCTCCAGCCGATTTCCACTGCACCACGGTTGTCGCTGCGCAAGTTGTTGCGCAGCATCACGCTGAGTGTGCGGTCTTTCCATTGATAGAAGCCCATCCACTCAAAGTGGCCGAGATAAAATTCGATGTCGCGGTTGTCGTCATCATCGGCGGCCTCGGGGATGCGGTACCAGGGCTTAAAGGTCATGGCGAAGCGGTCGTGCTCAAACACCATATTGAGCATGATGCGATTCCAGCTGCGTGACAACGGCTCGCCGCGGCCGTTGGACTGATGGTTAAATATTAGCTGGTTGCCCACATTGCGAATCCCCTTCCATTGCCAGTCGTTGCTGTAACTGAGAATGAGCTCGGGCTCGTGGTTGGTCTCGCGAAACGGTGCGGAAAACTCCTTGTTGTAGGCCTGCCAGAAGGAGCGGTTGGTATAGGCGCTGCTGAGAATGCCGCCTCCGAGGATTCCCTTGGCGATATGTACTTTTACACTGAGCTGAAATTCGACCTCAGTGCTATCAACGTTTTCCTCTTTGATCGGCAGCGACGAGCTGTAGTCTGCGGTGTCGTCGCGCCAGGACAGGGGAAGCAAGTAATTGGCGCGGTGGGGGGTGAGTACAAAGGGGTTGTCATCGGTGAAGCGCTCTAGTGCAACACGCTCTTCGACAACGCCCTTGGTTTGTTTGCGAATATGCTCTTCGGCAGCATCGGGGCCTTGAAGGCGCTGTTGGCACTGTTCGCGCAGCTGGCCGAGCGTGATCTCGTCGGAGGCGCTCTGAGCGGCCAGCGATAGGCATTCTTCCATATCCATCGCTGGTGTTGGCGCACTCGACGGTGCAGCGTAACTTTTTGAAATATATGGTGTTAGCAGCAGTAATAAGACGGCGCGAGCGAGGTGCATAGGGCTGAGGTCTCGAAGGTGGTAGAGGTCGCAGTGGCGTTGCTGACATAATAAGTTGTCAGCAAGGCGGGCACTAGGCGCTTTGGTTTTTTTCTTTCCTTGGGGCTAAAGACGGCACCATTTTTGATTCATCAGGTCAGCATAATTATGAGAGTCCTATTTAGTATTTTTGTCATCGCCCCCATCTTGGAAATGTGGCTGCTTATCGAGGTTGGGGGGCTGATCGGTGCCCTGCCTACGATCGCGTGCGTATTGCTAACCGCGTTAATCGGCGCCACATTGCTGCGCCAGCAGGGCGTGTCTACGTTACTGCGTGCGCGCCAGCGCCTGGATCACGGTGAGGTGCCCGCCAGAGAGATACTCGAGGGCCTGATGCTGGCAATCGGCGGCGCATTACTGCTCACACCGGGCTTTATTACTGATGCGGTGGGTTTCGTCTGCCTGATTCGTCCCTTGCGCAACGCCGTTATTGACCAGATGCTGCGCCGCGGCGTTATTCAGATGCAAGCCGGTGGCTTCAGCGCCAGTGGCGGCCCGCGCGGCAATTCTTCGGGCGCGGAAGGGCGCCGCGAGCCTGGCCATATCACCATCGAAGGTGAATACCGAAAAGAAGACTAAAAATTTTCACTCTTTGCCCTTGAAAAGCATTTTCTCGCCCCCAATTACCTGAGCAGCCCACGGTGACTGCATGTCCAGTCTGCGCGATGGGAAACCTGATGATTCCCGATCCGTGTGAAAGGGAGGTCGCCAAGTAGGTAATCACTACCTGGCGGTGCCGGAATGTCCGGTCAAATAAAAATCTGTTCATTGATTTAATGGAGATTGATCAAGATGAAAATTCGTCCCTTATACGACCGTGTAGTGGTTCGTCGTAGCGAAGAGGAGCAGACCAGCGCCGGCGGTATCGTTTTGCCCGGTTCTGCCAAAGAGAAGCCGAATCAAGGCGAAGTATTGGCTGTAGGCGAGGGCAAATTGCTGGAAAACGGTGAGTTGCGCCCTGTTGGTGTCAAGGTTGGCGATCGCGTGATCTTCGGTCAGTACTCTGGTAACGCCGTTAAAGTCGACGGTGAAGAGCTGATTGTTCTCGGTGAGTCTGAAATCTTCGGTGTTATCGAAGGCTAATTTCTAGCGCTCAATTGAATCAACGAATTAGTAGGAAGGTAAGACAATCATGGCTAAAGACGTAGTATTTGGTAACGAAGCCCGCCAACGCATGGTGGCTGGCGTTAACACCCTGGCAAACGCTGTTAAGGTAACGCTTGGTCCCAAGGGCCGCAATGTTGTTTTGGACAAATCATTTGGTGCGCCAACCGTAACAAAAGACGGTGTCTCTGTTGCCAAAGAAATCGAGCTTGAAGACAAGCTGGAGAACATGGGTGCCCAGATGGTCAAAGAAGTGGCTTCTAAAGCTTCTGACGACGCGGGTGACGGCACCACCACTGCCACCGTACTGGCCCAGGCCATTGTTAACGAAGGCCTGAAAGCGGTCGCTGCTGGCATGAACCCAATGGATCTGAAGCGGGGCATCGACAAGGCAATCGCGGCGGCAGTTGAAGAAGTTAAGAAGCTGTCTATCCCCTGTGCGGACAGCAAGGCCATCTCTCAGGTTGGCACCATCTCGGCCAACAGCGACAGCCACGTTGGCGCCATCATTGCTGAAGCGATGGAGAAAGTCGGCAAAGAGGGTGTGATCACTGTAGAAGAAGGTCAAGGCTTGGAAAACGAGCTGGATGTTGTTGAAGGTATGCAGTTTGATCGCGGCTACCTGTCTCCTTACTTCGTAAACAACACCGACAACATGTCTGTTGAGCACGACAACCCCTTCATCCTGTTGGTTGACAAGAAAATCTCCAATATTCGCGAGCTGTTGCCGCTGCTGGAGAATGTTGCGAAGGCCAGCCGTCCACTGGTGATTGTTGCTGAAGATGTTGAAGGCGAAGCTCTGGCAACACTGGTTGTTAACACTATGCGCGGTATCGTTAAAGTGGCTGCGTGTAAAGCGCCTGGCTTCGGCGACCGCCGTAAGGCCATGCTGCAAGACATCGCCATCCTGACCGGTGGTACTGTGATCTCTGAAGAAGTTGGTCTCGACCTGGAGCAAGCGACTCTGGAGCACCTGGGTACCGCTAAGCGCGTAACCATGGACAAAGAAAACACCGTGATCGTTGACGGTGCCGGCCAAGCGGGCGATATCGAAGCACGCGTTGCCGAGATTCGCACTCAGATCGAAAACACCAGCTCTGATTACGATCGTGAGAAGCTGCAAGAGCGTGTAGCCAAGCTGGCTGGCGGTGTTGCCGTGATCAAAGTGGGCGCAGCCACTGAGATCGAAATGAAAGAGAAAAAAGCCCGTGTTGAAGATGCGCTGCATGCAACACGCGCGGCAGTTGAAGAAGGCGTTGTACCTGGCGGTGGTGTTGCCCTGGTTCGCGCAATCAGCAACCTGGCTGCGGTAGAAGGCGACAATGAAGACCAGCTGGCGGGTATTAACGCCGCGCTGCGTGCGATGGAAGCTCCCCTGCGTCAGATTGTGACTAACGCGGGTGACGAAGCCTCTGTAGTACTCGACAAAGTGCGCTCTGGCGAAGGTAACTTCGGTTACAACGCTGGCAACGGCACCTACGGTGACATGATGGAAATGGGTATCCTCGACCCAGCCAAAGTGACCCGTACTGCTCTGCAGGCGGCCGGTTCGGTGGCAGGTTTGATCATCACTACTGAGTGCATGATTGCCGACGCACCGAAAGATGAAGCGCCAGCGATGCCTGATATGGGCGGCATGGGCGGCATGGGTGGTATGGGCGGCATGATGTAGTGCGACGAGAGTCGTGCTGTGTTGACCTACTCCGATAAGGGGTAGGTAACGATACTGCCTCATTTGGGGCAGTATCACGCACCACTAACCATGATGTAGTGCTCGGGAGTCAACCTTCGTGTTGACTCCCGCATCTTGGTCTAGTACGGTGCAAGCGTCGAAGGGCACTTCGACGTATTTATAAGCGTGTCTCCCGGACAGCGAAATACACGCGGCGATCTACGGATTGTCTGTCCAATCTCAACAACATCACCCAATGAGTTCATTACTCTACGCGGTGTACCTCTACCAACGGGATTTGCAGGTTCTATACTGCGAAGCTCGACGGTTTCTTTATATCTAGCTGACGGCACCTTATGCGTGGCTTATCCTCAACTAACTACTCGATCTCTGATTGAGAAGTCCTCAACTCGTCCACAGTTTCTCGCCTGAGAAGCGGTGTACATGTCTCATTGAGACAAAACCAACACAGCGACTGAAGCTGTTTCAGTGATTGTCTGACTCATGGGCACATGAGAAGCAGACCTGTTGTGCAGCCAACAGTAGCCTAGGGATAGTGCGATACCTTAATGGGTATGGTGCGAAGCTTCCTGACAATGTAACCCCGGTTCGCCGGTGCTATCCCCTCGCGAGGGGGGATAGCAGATCCTGCTAGTGACATGCGGGTGAGGTGCTAGGCTAGGTGGCATGGTTAACATACGTGAACGACTGATAAACGCCGTCAACCGCGCGGAGCCTAAGTCACTGATAGGCTTCAACCAAAATGGTGTGTAGCTTGGTTGCCCTTTTTACATCTGGGGGCACGCTGACCAACACAGCTACCGGCGAATACGTCGAACCTAAACCACCTCTGTCACTGAAACGGAACTCGGTAAGACCGTAAGCCCGCCTCGAAATTTGAGGCAAGTGAACCCGCAAGGGTCGCCGATGGGAGTGCGGTTAAAGGATGGCAGAAAAAGCGAAGGCCCTTTTGTAATCAAAGGGATAGGAGTTCGGACTTTGCTCCGACCGGAAACGGTGCATACTTCTGCCTGGTCTTTACTTGCGTAACTGTTTGTAAAGTTCTCTAAACCAAATTCGATGGGTCTCTGTACCTGTCGATCAACTGAACAATCTGTCCCTGCTGGGGTGAAGACCATCTTCCCCAGCGGGGGCTGGTCTCTACCCCGCCAGGTGGCACGTTGTGCAATCTGGAGGAAAGCAAGATGCGTGTTAATCCATTAACACCTGCATCCTCCCACCCTGCCGAAGGTTGGCATTCAATTGACTGGGAAACCTGTCATAGAAGGGTGAGGGGACTACAGGTCAGGATCGCAAAGGCAGCCAAGAATCAGCAATGGCGTAAGGTGAAAGCCTTACAACGGATGCTGGTTCGCTCGTTCGCAGCCAAAGCGTTGGCTGTTAAGCGGGTCACCGAAAACCGGGGCAAGAATACGCCCGGTGTTGATGGCAAAAAATGGGATACACCTGATGGTAAGTGGAATGCTGTGCACCGGCTGGAGCGAAAGGGTTACAAACCCAAACCGTTACGCCGAGTGTATATCCCGAAGGCTAACGGCAAACGCCGCCCTTTGGGGATTCCGACGATGACTGACAGGGCTATGCAAGCGCTTCATCTGCTGGCTTTGGAACCTGTGTCGGAAACAACGGCAGACCGAAACTCCTACGGTTTTCGCCCAATGCGAGCAACTGCGGACGCGATTGAGCAGTGTTTTGTCAATCTAAGCCGCAAAAGCTCAGCATCATGGGTGCTGGAGGGGGACATCAAAGGGTGTTTTGACAATATCGACCATGAGTGGCTAATCGCCAATGTCCCTATGGACAGGACGATACTCCGCAAATGGTTGAAGGCGGGTTTTATGGAATCGGGTCGATTCAATCCGACAGCAGCGGGAACACCGCAAGGTGGCATTATCTCGCCAGTGTTGGCCAACTTGGCACTAGATGGTTTGGAGTCTGTGTTGGAAGCTCAATTTGGGCAGAAGAACACAAAAGCCAGCTACAAGACCAAGGTCAACTATGTGCGTTACGCGGATGATTTCGTCATTACCGGTATCTCGAAAGAGTTGCTGGAGTGCGAAGTTAAGCCTCTCGTTGCGGCCTTTATGGCGGAACGTGGGCTCTCTCTGTCAGAGGAGAAAACCGTAATCACACATATATCGGAGGGTTTTGATTTCCTCGGGCAGAACGTACGCAAGTACGGCGACAAGTGCTTGATAAAGCCTAGTCGCAAGAACGTGAAAACATTTCTGCGCAGTGTGAGGGATGTGTTGAACGCCAACAAAGCGGCACCGGCTTGGTGGATAGTACAAAAGCTCAACCCGATGATTCGGGGCTGGGCCAACTACCACCGGTCAATCGTCGCTAAGGAGGTATTTAATTATGTCGATTACCGCATTTGGAAGATGCTCTGGCAATGGTGTAAACGTCGGCATTTAAATCGGCGCAAACGCTGGATTAAAGACAAGTACTTTATGACGGCGGCTACCAGAAGCTGGGTGTTTTTCGGGGTTGCTCCAAGCGGACAGCGGGCTTGCCTGCTCTACGCAAACGACACTCCGATCAAGCGACATACCAAGATCAAAGCGGAAGCCAATCCTTATGATCCGGCCTTTGAGTATTACTTTGAGCAGCGCCTAGAGCGAGCGATGAGGGACTCGGGGCGGGGGAACGGGAAAGTGTTGATGCTCTGGTTTCGACAGGAGAAGCGCTGCCCAATGTGCAAGCAGTACATAACGCAAGAAAGCGGGTGGAATATCCATCACGTGATCGAGCGGCACAAAGGCGGTTGTGACTCACTGGAGAATTTGGTGTTGTTGCATCCCAATTGTCATCGGCAGTTGCATAGCGAGAATGCCGATATTTCGGTGTAATCACTATATATGGTGGTTTTGGTTTGTAAGTGTTGTAAATGTTGTGTGTAACTGGTAATTTATACAGGTATCCAAAATGTGAGGATTTTCTCATGGCTGGTAAAAATCAACATGTGGTTAAGCGGGACAACGGTTGGGCGGTTAGAGGTGCCGGAAACTCTAAAGACACCTCGCATCACGCTACTCAACGTGAAGCTGCTGACGCCGCGCGCAACATTGCTAGAAACCAAAAGAGCGAAGTATTAATTCATGGAAGGGATAACCGGATTCGTGAACGTGATTCTTACGGGAACGATCCATATCCTCCAAAAGGATAACTTTGCTCAACGCTGCCGGCTTGCTAGACAACTAGCGGGCTTGTAAAGGCTTGAGCCGTATGCGGGGAAACTCGCACGTACGGTTCTTAGGGGGCGGGGGTTGCAGTAATGCGCCCTTGCTACCCGACAGCCCACACATCCATAAAAATGAGAGCCCCGCACCGCGGGGCTTTTTTTTGCCTGGCCATCCGTGGCAGGACAGGCTTCGCCGCTGACTTGCCCCACCTCAGTATTGCGGGAATGTAGTTGTAGGGTGGCGTTTTAGCTGAGTTATTGGCGCCGTGCTGGCCCCAGGATTTATACTGCGTTATTCGAGCCCGCTACGCGGGTTTTTTCTGGTTATTCGGTGGATTATTTTTGGAGCTATCATCAGTAGTGCCGTGGGGGCGATCCCTGGCGGAATATGCAGCGATGTTTGCGCTGCGAGAGGAAGACCTAGAGCGCAGCATCCTTGGCTGCGGTGACGGCACGGCGAGTTTTAATGCCGAAGTAACGGCGCAGGGCGGTAAAGTGCTGTCGGTCGACCCGATCTATCAGTTCAGCGCCGACGATATCCAGCAGCGTATTCGCCGTGTCTACCCCGGTATGCTCAGCCAATTTGCGCGGCAGGCAGACCAATATGTATGGCGCCACTTTCGCGACCCAGGGCACTTGGGCTCAGTGCGTATGTCGGCGATGAATCGATTTTTGGAAGATTACCCAAGCGGTTTGCAAGCGGGTCGCTATGTTGAGGCCAGTTTGCCTGAGCTGCCGTGTTTTGATGGCGAGTACGACCTGGCCCTTTGTTCACACTTATTGTTTCTCTACAGCGAGCACATCGATCTTCAGGCCCATGTTGAGGCAGTGCTTGAGCTGTGCCGTGTTGCCCGTGAGGTGCGTATTTATCCGCTGGTCTCAGTAGATGGCCGTGTGTCGCAGCACCTGCCCGCCGTTGTGCGGGAGCTGGGGGAGCGGGGCTATGATGTTGGCATGGAGCGCGTGGATTACCAATTTCAAAAGGGGGCGAACGATATGCTGTGGGTGAAGTCTGCGTCCGCCGCCGAGGAAAATACTGATGATTGATCTTCCGCGTGGCGTGAGGGTCAGCGATAGCCGTATCGAATATGGAAGCGAGCAGGCTTTGCCGCTAATCGTTGCAGACACCGCACAATGTCGGGCGGTGTTTGCGCTGCAGGGCGCGCAGTTGTTGTCATTTGCGCCGGTGGGCGACGAAGACTGGCTGTGGCTGAGCCCCAAGGCGGTTTTTTCCGACGGCGCGGCCATTCGTGGGGGGATTCCCCTGTGTTTGCCGTGGTTTGGTGTGAATCGTCGCGACGCCACCTTGCCCAAACACGGGTTTGCCAGGCAGCGAGAGTGGCAATTGCTTGAGGCGAGTAGCGACGAGGATGGTTTGGTCCTTCGATTTGCCATCGAGTCTGCACCTGACGAGCAGGCACGCTTTCCCTGGATGTATAGCGCACAGGTGGTATACCGATTGGGGCGCGAGTTGGCGTGCGAGTTAGTGATTTGCAATCGCAGCCAGCAGAGCCTGCCCTTGAGTTTTGCCATGCACAGCTACTTTGCCGCAGAGACTGCTGCGGCGAGTGTTCAGGGCCTGGGCAAGGGCGACTATTTGGATAATACCCAGGGCTTGGCTAAATGCCGACTTAGCACGGTCCAGCGCTTTGATGGTGAGGTTGATCGCGTATTTGAGCAGGTGGGTGGTGTTCAGGAGTTAGCAACGGGAAAAGGGTCGCTGGCTATTGCGGGGCAGGGGTGCGATACCGTTGTGATGTGGAACCCGGGTGCAACATTGGCCGAGAAAATGGATGACGTTGCCGAGCACTACAACGAATACATCTGCGTAGAGAGAGGCATGGCTTTCGCCGATGAATTATTACTAGCGCCGGGGAGCTGCCACCGCGCGCACATGCGTGTTTGGCGTCCATAGGGCCGGTCGCGGCAGTAGCTGGTAAGGGTTTTTACTTATTCAGCTTCAGTTCAGGCGGGGCTAGTACAGTAGGGGTCGATGAGAAAAAAGCAGTTGGCTTTCAAAAAAACGAGGAGATTTTATGCGTACCCAGATGATGTTTGTCGCGTTGCTTTCAGTGCTGATGGCTGCATGCAGTAGTAGCACCACATACCAGCCGGCTGAAAAGCGCGGTGCATACGGTTACACCGAGACCGCACTGGGCAAGGACCGCTACCGCGTGACGTTTACCGGTAATACCGTAACGGATAAGGAAACGGTCAATGATTACGCACTGCTTCGTGCGGCGGAACTGACTTTGCAGGAAGGCTATGACTGGTTCCAGCTGGTGAACCGCGATACAGAGAGTAAAAGCCGCAGCAGCAGTACAATTTCTGGCGTGAACGAGTTTGGTGGCGGCACGGCGGTGTATCAACGTTGTGGCCTGTTGAGCTGTGACACAGTGGTTGCGCAAACCCCGGGGCGTTTGAGCGGTGGTGTTGCCTCGACAACCACCCGAACTTCTTACCAGGCGTCCCTGGAAATTAAGATGGGTAATGACCCGATGCCCGACAGCGCAGAGGCCTATAACGCGCAAGAGCTGGCGTCGACCTTGCGCCGCTGGATGGGTACCCAGGAAAAATAAGCGTATTTCGCTATGATAGCGCCGGGGCAGGCCCCGGCTTTTTTATGTCTGACGTCAGTGAAATAGCGAGTATTCGCTTGGAGGGAAGAGATGGCTGAACGGGTTGTGGTACTTGGGGCAAGCCCTAAACCAGAGCGATATTCCTACAAGGCAACACAAATGCTCACCGAGTACGGGCATACGGTTGTACCGGTGAATCCCTATCATCGCGCGGTTGCGGGAATTCACTGCCAGCCTGATATTGCCAGTGTTGACGGACCTGTTGATACCGTCACTGTGTATATGCGTGGCGAGCTACTGGCTCCGCACATGGATGCGCTGATTGGTTTGTCTCCGCGGCGGGTCATTTTCAATCCAGGGAGTGAGGACGAGGGCTTGGCCCGTGAGTTAAGAGCGCGCGGCATTGTTTGCGAGGACGCCTGTACCTTGGTGCTGTTGCGCAGTAAGCAGTTCTAATGAGAGGCGCCTGACTGGTGGGATTTAGGCTGGCGAAAAAAAAGGGGGCGAAAGCCCCCTTTTTAGTACTAAACCACATGGTGTGGTCTCATCGGTATTACACGTACTGAAGCAGTGCAACCATCGCCAAGGCCAGCGCGATGCTGCAATGGACAACGCCTTTGACCGTGGTCATTGGGCCAGTTTTGCCGAACAGGGCGTTCAGTTCGAGGAGCGCGATTAAGCCAAGGCAAATCCACAGGCCGAGGCTCAGGTCGCCGCTTGCCGTTTTACCGACTTGCGCGAGAGCAGCATTGCCGCTGCCGTGGAAAGAGCCCAGCATGCCGATCAGCATGGGTGCTGAGAACAGGGTGTTGGTGCGAGAAGCCAGGCCAGCTTTTGGCGCGGCTTTAGCGGCGTCGCCCGGGGTAATGCCGCAGACAATCTTCTGGTTGGGCCAGATAATCAGCCAGACGTTCAAAAACATCAGGGTGCCCATCAGTGCACCGATGATGATGTAGCCATTCAACCCGCCGCGGCTCATCGTGAAGTGCAGCAAGCCCAGACCCGTCAGGAAGGTGAACATCGCTCCCCAGCGGAACCACCACAGCGCGCGAGGCGCCAGCTTTTGTACGGCGTCTGCCTTTGCAGAGGGCTCTGCCTCCTTGAAGTATTCAGTTTGTACAAAGTTGAAATAGTACAGCAGGCCAATCCAAACGATGCCGAACAGTACGTGCAGCCAGCGCAAGGCCAGATCCGCAGAAATGAACGCGTCCATAAAACCCCTCTCTCATCTTGTTGTCTGTTTTTTTGTCGGGACTCGCAGACTCCGAGGCCCAGGCTGCGCAAGTATAGCAAAGCCGCCGAGGCTGCACAGCGAAACTGCATGCTGGGGCTGGAGGCGAGCGAGGCAGACGTTCATAATGCGCTGACTTACCACGCAGACGCGCGAGCGTAGAGTGGCGCTTTAACTACAATTAATTGGAATACTGAATTGTGAGTACTGATAAACAAGAACCACGATTTTCAATTGCTGTTGACGAGGAAGATGTCGCACAGCGTGCGGCAGTAAGCTCAAAGGAGCTACCCCCTGCCACTGCGGCGAGTGGCGGAGGTGGTTTCGTCCTGTTTATGTTAACGCTGTTAATTGTTGCGCTGGCGGCCGCCGCCTACTACCTGTTTGATCAACTGACTATTGCTCAGGGTGATTTAAAACAGGCCCAGCAGCGCCTGGAAGTGCTGGAGCAGCGCTTATCTTCCGCGGATGAAAGCCTGGAAGAGAACAGCGTGACCACCGCGGTGAAATTAAAAGAGCTGGATTTTGAAATCCGCAAGCTGTGGGACAACGTGTGGAAAAAACAAAAACAAGAGTTGGCTGAGCACGATGCGCAGTTGGCGAAAAATGAAAAGCGACTGGCTGCCATCGAAAGCCGCCACCGCTCTTTAGACGCAAAGCTCAAGAGTGCATTGCAGGGTTATGATGCCGACCGCGAGGCAATGGCTTCAATGTCTGGCAAACTTGACCGCGTCATTGCCCAGTCTGAGGTGAATCGCAAGACGTTGCTGGAGGTGAATAAGCAACTCACTGCGGGCGGCAGTCTGGATGCCCGGGTGAAGGCGGTTGAACGTCGTGTACAGCAGAGTGAAGAATGGCTTGATTCGGTGAACGCCTTCCGCAAACAGGTGAATCGCGATATCGAAGCGCTGCGCCAAACGGTCACGCAATACCACAGCGGCAGTCCCCAGGCCCGCTGACGGCGAGGCCGCAGCTGGTGTATACTTCTGCGCCGATTCCAGCTGTTGCGGCACATGGCTGCAACAGCACAGTGTGATCAGGTGCGGCAACCGTCGCACTTTGGCACCGACACCACAACGTTATCAAGGACCTCGCCCAATGACTGTTATCCGCCAAGATGACCTGATTCAGAGTGTTGCAGATGCGCTGCAATACATCTCCTACTACCACCCGGTTGATTTCATCAAGGCGGTAGACGAAGCCTATCAGCGCGAGCAAAACCCTGCCGCTAAAGACGCGATGGCACAGATTCTGATCAACTCGCGGATGTGTGCAGAGGGGCATCGTCCCATTTGTCAGGACACAGGTATTGTGACGGTGTTTTTGACCGTGGGCATGAATGTGCAGTGGGACGCTGAGATGTCGGTTACCGACATGGTTAATGAAGGCGTTCGCCGTGCCTACAACTTGCCTGATAATGTGCTGCGCGCCTCCATTCTTGCCGACCCCGACGGTGCCCGCAGTAACACTAAAGACAATACCCCCGCGGTGATCCACTACGAAATTGTTCCCGGTGACACCGTTGAAGTGCATGTTGCAGCAAAAGGCGGCGGCTCAGAGGCCAAGTCTAAATTTGCCATGCTCAATCCCTCTGATTCTGTGGTGGACTGGGTGTTGAAAATGGTGCCGACAATGGGCGCAGGCTGGTGCCCACCGGGTATGCTGGGCATTGGTATTGGCGGTACTGCGGAGAAGGCGATGCTGTTGGCAAAAGAAGCGCTGCTCGACCCCATCGATATTCACGACCTGCAAAAACGCGGCGCGTCAAACCGCTCGGAAGAGCTGCGTCTGGAGCTGCATGAAAAGGTCAATCAGCTCGGTATTGGTGCCCAGGGCTTGGGCGGCCTGACCACCGTCTTGGATGTTAAGGTTAAAGACTATCCGACCCACGCTGCTAACAAGGCGATTGCCTTGATCCCCAACTGCGCGGCAACCCGCCACGCTCACTTCACCCTGGATGGCAGTGGCGCCGTCGCTCTGACCCCGCCAAAACTCGAAGAGTGGCCAGAGGTAACGCGTCAGTCTGGTGGCGACGTGAAGCGAGTGAACCTAGATACCGTAACGGCCGATGAGATCAAAACCTGGAAGCCCGGTGATACGCTCTTGCTCAACGGTAAGATGCTGACCGGTCGCGACGCTGCGCATAAGAAAATGGTCGATATGCTGAGCAAAGGCGAAACCCTGCCTGTCGACCTGAAGGGCCGCTTCATCTACTACGTTGGCCCCGTTGACCCCGTGCGTGACGAAGTCGTTGGCCCCGCAGGCCCAACCACGGCAACGCGAATGGATAAGTTTACCCGTACCATGCTCGCCGAAACCGGATTAATGGGCATGATCGGTAAGTCCGAGCGCGGCGACGGTGCGATCGATGCCATCAAAGAGTTTGAAGCGGTGTACCTGATGGCCACCGGTGGCGCGGCTTACTTGGTTGCCCAGGCGATTAAAAAGTCTGAAGTGGTGGCCTTTCCAGAATTGGGTATGGAAGCCATTTACGAGTTTACCGTTGAAGATATGCCTGTGACGGTCGCGGTAGACACCGCCGGCGACTCAGTGCATAAATCAGGCCCGCAAATTTGGAAAGCGAAGATCGAAGCGGAAAATATCAACGTTAGCTAAGTTGACGGCAGCGCCGTGCCGGCTTTGGGCGACGCCCTGGCCGGTGCATTGGCACTGCCGTTTTTGTATCTGCTTCACAGGTGGCGAACTGAGTGATGAGTGAGACCTTTTACTGGCACGATTACGAAACCTGGGGAACTCGCCCTGCCCTAGATCGCCCCTCGCAGTTTGCTGGTGTGCGCACCGATGCTGAGCTGAACATTATCGGCGAACCGCTGGTGCAGTTTTGCCGTCCAACTCCCGATTACCTGCCCAATCCCGAGGCCTGCCTGGTTACTGGGATTACCCCGCAACAAGCCTTGGAAGAGGGGCTCAGCGAGGCGGAATTTGTCGCCAATATCCACGCGGAATTGTCTCAGCCTGGCACTTGCACGGTGGGTTATAACAGCATCCGCTTCGACGATGAGGTGACTCGCTTTGCCCTGTATCGCAATTTCTACGACCCCTATGCCCGGGAGTGGCAAAACGGTAACTCTCGCTGGGACCTGATCGATGTCGTTCGGCTGTGCTACGCGCTGCGTCCCGACGGCATTGAGTGGCCCCGGCGCGAGGATGGCTCGCCGAGCTTCCGGCTCGAAGAGCTGACCGCGGCCAATGGCCTGAGTCACGAGTCGGCGCACGACGCACTCTCGGATGTACTGGCAACGATCGACTTGGCCCGCTTGATCCGTCAAGCCCAGCCCAAACTCTACGACTATGCCTTGAGCCTGCGGAACAAGCGCACGGTGGCGGCCATGCTCAACACCGACAGCCAAGTGCCGGTGTTGCATGTTTCCGGGCGCCTGCCCGCGGCGCGAGGCTGCTCGGCGTTGATGATGCCGCTGGCACCGCACCCGGTGAACAAGAACAGCGTGATCGTCTATGACTTAAGTGTTGACCCGAGCCCGCTGATTACGCTGGACAGTGACGAGGTTGCACGGCGAATTTTCAGTTCCAGTGACGAGCTGGGTGAGGACACGCCGCGTATTCCGCTCAAGGAAATTCACCTCAATCGCGCACCGATTGTTGCTACCCCTAAATTATTGGACGATGCCAGTGCACAGCGTTTGCAGATCGACTTGGATCAGTGCCGACGGCACTGGTCGATGCTGCGCAAGGCCGAGGGGCTTAATGAAACCCTGGCATCGGTGTATGCCCAGCGTGAATTCAGTGAAAACCCCGACCCGGACACGCAGCTCTATGGCGGCGGCTTTTTTAGTGACGGTGATCGCCAGCAGATGGAGCGCCTGCGAAAAATGCTGCCGGAGGATCTTGCCGGGCAGCATTTTCAATTCAGCGACCGTCGCCTTCCAGAAATGCTGTGGCGCTATCGGGCGCGTAACTTCCCCGAAACCTTATCGGCGGCGGAGCGACAGCGCTGGCTGGAGTTCTGTCGGCAGCGTCTGCGCCAACCCGGAGAACATCTGCACGGGTTCGACAGCTTTCGCCAGCGATTAGTGGAGTTGTCCGACTCCACCGATAACGACTTCCAGCAATTTGTACTGCAGGAACTCAACGACTACGCCGATGCACTGGAGCAGGAGGGGCTTTGAGCCAGTGGTGGGTGTATATGGTGCGCTGCCGCAGTGGCCGCTTGTATACCGGGATCACCACGGATACCGCGCGGCGTTTTCGCGAGCACTGCGGCGAAGGCGGCAAGGGCGCGCGATTCTTTCGCAGTGACCCTGCCGAGGCCATTGTCTACACCGAACCAGCAGAAAACCGTTCAGTGGCATCGCGCCGTGAAGCGGCGATAAAAAAATTACCGCGTAAACAAAAGTTAGCGTTGGTTGATGCGGCGCTTTTACCTGCCGGGAATACGGGCAATAATGCGCGGCCAGAAGGAGAGGCTAATGGCTGACCAACAACACAGTGAGCGCGGTACCGCAAAGCTAGGTGTATTAAGGGCGATGCTTGGGTTTTTGAAGCCCTATCGCTGGCAGGTTATCGGTGCCAGCGTGGCGCTGATCTGCACGGCGGGGATCACGCTGTCCATCGGGCAGGGGCTGCGTTTGTTGGTGGATAATGGTTTCTCCAGCAACGCCAGTGAAGCGGCGCTAAACCAGGCCTTGGTGCTGTTTTTCGCACTGGTATTGCTGTTGGCGACCGGCACCTTTGTGCGTTTTTACTTGGTGTCCTGGATTGGCGAGCGCGTTAGTGCAGACCTGCGTAAAGCCGTGTTTGCCCATGTCGTCACCCTGCACCCCGGCTTTTTTGAAAGCCAGCTGAGTGGCGACATTCAATCCCGGATCACCACCGACACCAGCCTTCTACAAACTGTGATTGGGTCCTCGGTGTCCATCGCCCTGCGCAACGCGCTGATGTTTATCGGCGGTTTAATCTGGCTGTTCATCAGCAACCCGAAACTCACGGGGTTGGTGATGCTGAGTGTGCCACTGGTGATTGTGCCCATCCTGGTATTTGGCCGCCGCGTGCGGCGGCTGTCGCGCAGCAGTCAGGACAAGATCGCCAGTGTCGGCAGCTTTGTGGGCGAGGCAGTTAAAAATATCAAGCTGCTGCAAGCGTTTAACCATCAAACGCTTGATCGCAAAGCCTTTGATGGCCATGTAGAGGTGGCCTTCGATGTTGCCATCGTGCGCATTAAGCAGCGCGCATGGTTGTCGACGGTGGTGATAGTGCTGGTGTTAGGCGCCGTTACCGGCATGCTTTGGGTGGGTGGACACGATGTCCTGGCCGGCCGAATCAGTGGCGGTGAACTGGCGGCGTTTATTTTCTACGCGGTGATGGTAGCTGCCTCCGTCGGTGCCATTTCCGAAGTCTATGGTGACTTACAGCGAGCGGCGGGAGCGACCGAGCGCCTGCTGGAATTGTTGGCGGCAGAGAACCGTATATTGCCGCCAGCAGTCCCGTCGCATTTACCGGTGCCGGTGCGTGGCGATATCGATTTTAGGTCGGTGAGCTTTGCCTATGCCTCGCGGCCGGAACACCCGGCGATAAGCAATGTTAGTTTGCAGGTGCCGGCAGGTAGCAGTTTGGCGCTGGTGGGCAGTTCCGGGGCTGGCAAGTCAACGTTGATTGATTTGTTGTTGCGTTTCTACGATGTGAGTGACGGAGCCATTTGCTTTGACGGCGTCGATATTCGCAATCTCGATCCGGACGAATTACGTGCAAATATCGCGATGGTGCCGCAGCAGCCGGTGCTGTTCACTGGCTCGGTGGCTGACAATATTCGCTACGGCCGCCCAGATGCCAGCGATGCGGAGATAGTGTCCGCGGCTAAGGCAGCCTTTGCTCACGAATTTATTGAGCGTTTGCCCGAGGGCTATCAAAGTTTTGTGGGCGAAGGCGGGGTGCGGTTGTCGGGTGGTCAGCGTCAACGCGTCGCGATTGCCAGAGCAATATTGGCAGACCCTAAACTGCTGTTGCTCGACGAGGCGACCAGTGCCCTGGACGCAGAAAGTGAATATCAAGTGCAGCAGGCGCTGGAAAGGTTGATGGAAGGCCGCACGACGGTGGTGATTGCCCATCGCTTGGCAACCGTGATCAATGTCGATCGCATTGCGGTACTCGAGAATGGTGAGCTGGTTGCCAGTGGGCGTCACAGTGAACTTTTGGTGCAGTCACCCCTCTACGCCCGTTGGGCGAGCTTGCAATTTGACGACGCCAATAATCAGGCGGCTTCGGCTGCCAGTGAATCATAGCGGCCGGGCCGCAGTATAAAGGGAGAGCAGTGTTGAAATTTGCCGGTAGTCATATTCTCTCTATCAGTCAGTTTGAGCGCGAAGATATAGAGCGCGTGTTTGCGGTGGCTGATCGCATGGCGCCCTATGCGCACCGCGAACGTATTACCAAGGTGCTCGATGGGGCAATTCTGGGGAATATGTTCTTTGAACCCTCCACACGAACGCGGGTGAGTTTTGGCTGCGCCTTTAACTTACTCGGCGGTGAGGTGCGTGAAACCACGGGCTTTGAAAGCTCGGCCATTGCCAAAGGCGAATCGCTGTACGATACCGCGCGGGTACTTAGTGGTTACAGCGACGTGATCGTCATGCGTCACCCGGCTTCGGGCTCGGTATCGGAGTTTGCGGCGGCCAGCCGCGTGCCGGTGATTAATGGCGGCGATGGCGCCAATGAGCACCCCAGCCAGGCGCTATTGGATCTGTACACTATTCGTAAAGAGTTGCTGCACCAAGGGCGCAGTGATCTGGATGGCCTGCGGATCGCGATGATTGGCGATCTGAAATACGGCCGAACGGTACACTCACTCTGCAAATTGCTGGGCTTGTATAACAATGTCCATATTGTGTTGATTTCGCCGGATGAACTGAAAATGCCCGGTGAAATTGTTGATGCCCTGCGCAGTGCCGGCCACACGGTGATTGAATCCGATGTGATGGAAGGCAGCCTTGCCAAGGTGGATATTGCTTACTCCACTCGCATTCAGGAAGAGCGCTTTGCAAGCAAGGCTGAAGCCGATATGTATCGCGGCCGCTATCGTTTGAATCAGGCAATCTACACTCGCTACTGCGAACCCAATACGGTGATTATGCACCCGCTGCCCCGCGATTCGCGTCAAGAAGCCAACGAGCTGGACAACGACCTGAATGACAACCCTAACCTGGCAATCTTTCGTCAAGCGGACAATGGCGTGCTGGTGCGCATGGCATTGTTTGCCATGATCTTGGATGTCGTCGATCAAGTGGATAAATCGGCGCGGGATGTGAATTGGTACACCGAAAGGCGCTTCTGATGAGCCGTTTTGGTCGCGACGATGTCGAGGTGCTGGAAAAACGCAGTGCCTGGAAAGGTTTCTTTGAAATTCGCCAGCTGCGCCTGCGCCACCGACTGTTTGGCGGCGGCTGGGGGAAGCCGCTTAACCGCGAGCTTTTCGTGCGCGGTGCGGCGGTCGGCATGCTCCCCTATGACCCCGAGCGCGATGAGGTACTGTTTGTCGAGCAATTCCGGGTTGGCGCCCTCGACAGCGGCAATTCGCCCTGGTTGCAGGAGCTTGTGGCGGGAATTATTGATACCGATGAAGCGCCCGAACAGGTCGCGCGGCGCGAAGCGCACGAGGAAGCCGGGTTAACGGTATCTGAGCTGGAACCGATAGCGGAGTATTTTTCCTCCCCCGGCGGCAGCGATGAATATTTTTACCTGTACTGCGGCCGCTGCAATCTGGCGGATGCCGGCGGCCTTCATGGCTTGCCGGGCGAAGGCGAAGACATTCGCGCCAAGGTCTACGGTTTTGACCAGGCGATGCAAATGCTCGCCGACGGCGAGATTAATAACGCCCACAGCCTGATCGCCCTACTGTGGCTGCAGCGCCATCGTCAGCGCCTTCGTGAGGCCTGGCAATGAGTGAGACAGAGGCTCCTCGCGGCGGCGGACTATTGCGCTCCAGTCTGGTGGTGGGCGCCATGACGATGTTGTCGCGGGTGTTGGGTTTGGCGCGCGATGTGGTCATTGCCGTGGTGCTCGGCGCCAGCGCAAACGCCGATGCTTTCTTTGTCGCCTTTAAGATCCCCAATTTTCTACGCCGCTTATTTGCCGAGGGCGCTTTTGCCCAGGCCTTTGTGCCTGTACTGTCGGAATATCGAGAGCAGCGTGACCACGCCGCTGTGCGAGACTTGCTCAATCGAGTGGTGGGCGCATTGGGTGGGGTGCTGTTGTGTATTACGATTCTCGCCGTGGTTGCTGCGCCGATGGTGGCGTCGATCTTTGCGCCGGGGTTTCGCGACGATCCGCTGAAGTTTCAGCTCACCACAGAGATGATTCGCATCACCTTTCCGTATTTGATGCTGATTTCACTGACCGGTTTTGCCGGGGCTGTTCTCAACAGTTACGGGCGCTTCGCGGTACCCGCGTTTACGCCGGTGTTACTCAATGTCTGTTTGATTACCGCTGCCGTGGTGGCCTCGCCATACTTTGCCGAGCCCGCGATGGCGCTGGCCTGGGGTGTGCTAATGGCCGGTTGTGTGCAGCTGTTGTTCCAGTTGCCATTCTTGCAGCGCTTGCACCTGCTGCCAACACCGCAGTGGCGATGGGGCGATGAGGGCGTACAGCGCATTGTGCAGCTTATGCTGCCGGCAATGTTCGGTGTATCGGTTAGCCAGATAAACCTGCTGCTCGATACTGTGCTGGCATCTTTTTTACCCACTGGCAGTATCTCCTGGCTGTATTACTCCGATCGCTTGGTAGAGCTGCCGCTCGGTGTGTTCGCCATTGCCATCGCGACGGTGATCTTGCCCAAATTGTCTCGCCAGCGAGCCGGCGGCGACGAGCAGGCATTCTCACAGACCCTGGATTGGGCGCTGCGTGGTGTGTTGCTGATGGCGCTTCCTGCGGCGGCGGCGCTGTTGATTCTCGCCGAGCCAATACTGATTACGTTGTTTCAGTACGGTGAGTTGCAAAGCCGCGATGTCGCCATGGCCGCGCTGAGCCTGCGCGCGTACACATTGGGCCTCATCGCCTTTATGTTGATCAAAGTATTAGCGCCCGGATTTTTTGCCTGCCAGGATACCAAAACACCGGTAAAAATCGGCATATACGCGATGGTGGCGAATATGGTGTTTAATATCGCCTTAGTCGTTCCCTTGCATTATTACCTTCAAATTGGCCACGTAGGGCTGGCCCTGGCCACCGCCATGTCGGCGTGGCTCAATGCCATGTTGCTGCTGCGTGGCTTGCTGGCGCGCCAGGTGTATCGCCCCGCGGCAGGCTGGCTGCGATACACGCTACAGCTCTGTGTTCCCGTGGTACTAATGTCGGCGTTGTTGCTGCTGTGCCGCGCGCAAATCAGCGATTGGTCGCTGTGGTCTGCCTGGCAGCGGGCGGCGGTGCTCGGCGGCGTTTGTGCAGCAGGCGGCGTGGCCTACCTGCTGGGTTTGCTGCTTATGGGGCTGCGGCCCGCACAGTTGCGCGGCGGCGCTAACCCGCCGACTTAAGCGTTTTTGTCACGTGGCTGAGTAAGTTATAATCAGCCGCTTTATTACTGCTCGGCGCATTCACTGGCGACTTCGTCGCGGTGCTGACAGCGGGGCGTGCATATGGGGTCGGCCACAGGCATGGAGTTAATCCGCGGATTTCACAATTTCCGCCCGCGTCATCGCGGCTGCGTTGCTACGATTGGCGCTTTTGACGGCGTTCATCGCGGTCACCAGGCGGTGCTGCGGCAGCTGATTGATAAGAGTCGGGAGTACGGCCTGCCCTCAACAGTGGTATTGTTCGAACCCCTGCCGCGAGAATTCCTAGCGCCGGATGCCGCGCCGCCACGGCTGATGTCATTTCGTGAAAAGTTTGAGGCGATTCGCGACCTGGGTATTGATCGTGTGGTTCGCATTCGCTTTAACAACGCGTTGCGCAATATGAGCGCAGACGAGTTTATAACCAGCCTGTTTGTTAAAAATCTGGGTGCGAAATACATCGTTGTTGGTGATGACCTGCGCTTTGGTCGCGACCGAAGCGGTGATTTCGACCTGTTGCGTAAGTACGGCGCTCGCGACGGCTTTGACGTGATGGACACCGCGACCCTACTTCACGAAGGTGAGCGAGTAAGCAGTACGCGGATTCGCGAAGTGCTGGGGCAGGGCGACTTCGCCCTTGCTGAGCATCTGTTGGGCCGCCCTTATAGTATTGCCGGGCGGGTGATTGTCGGTCAGCAACTTGGTCGTACCATTGGTGCGCCGACGGCGAATATCCAATTGCGCCGCCTGCGCTCGCCGCTGTCAGGCGTGTTTGCCGTGCAAGTTGCAGGCGTGTCGGATTCTCTGCTGCCGGCGGTCGCTAACGTTGGGGTTCGCCCAACGGTGGGCGATTTGAGCAAGGCCATACTCGAAGTGCATTTATTGGATTTTGAAGGCGATCTGTATCGCCGCAATATCCGCGTGTTGTTTAGAGAAAAACTGCGCAACGAAATTAAATTTGATGGTATCGACGCCTTGAGCGAGCAAATTTCTCGCGACATCGCGCAGGCGCGACGATTCTTCTCCCTTTAACTTTTCCCTATTGCCGGGCCTTTAAGACTAGCTTTTATGAGTGATTACAAGCACACCCTGAACCTGCCAAAAACGGATTTTGCCATGAAGGCAAATTTGGCGAATCGTGAGCCGCAAGCGTTAAAGCGCTGGTACGACGAGGACTACTACGGCCAGATTCGCCGCGCGCGCGCCGGGCGGGAAAAGTTTGTACTGCACGATGGCCCTCCGTATGCCAACGGCGATATCCATATCGGCCATGCGGTTAATAAAATCCTGAAAGATATGATCGTTAAGTCTCGCACGCTAAGCGGCTTCGATGCCCCCTATGTGCCGGGCTGGGACTGTCACGGCTTGCCGATCGAGCTCAATGTCGAGAAAAAAGTGGGCAAGGTCGGGCGCAAGGTTGACGCCGCCACTTTTCGTCAGAAGTGTCGCGACTATGCCTACAAACAGGTCGACGGCCAGCGAGAGGGTTTTAAGCGGCTGGGTGTGCTGGGTGATTGGGAAAACCCCTATCTGACGATGAGCTTCGACTTTGAAGCCAATATCATTCGCGCCCTGGGGAAAATTGTTGAAAACGGTCACCTGCACAAGGGCTTTAAGCCAGTGCATTGGTGTATGGACTGCGGCTCGGCGCTGGCCGAAGCTGAGGTGGAGTACAAAGACAAGACGTCGCCGGCGATTGATGTGCTGTTCCCAGTGGTGGACGCCGCGGATGCTCGCCAGCGCTGCGGGCTTGCCGATAGCGCTGACGGCGCAATGAACCTGGTAATTTGGACCACAACGCCGTGGACCATTCCGGCGAATATGGCTGTGTGCCTGCATGCCGAGCTGGACTACGTTTGGCTGTCCTATCAGCGAGACGGCAACGCCGAGTTATTGCTGGTTGCTGAGGCCCTGCAGGAGTCCGTGACGAAGCGTGCGGGTATTACTGATTACGCGGTGGTTGGCCAGTGCAAAGGAGCGGCGTTGGAGAACCTCGCTCTGCAGCACCCCTTGTATGCACGCCAAGTCCCGGTGATTTTGGGTGAGCACGTCACCACTGATGCGGGTACCGGCGCAGTGCACACCGCGCCAGCCCATGGCCAAGATGACTTTGTTGTCGGTCAGAAATATGGCTTGGATGTGTACAACCCCGTTGCGGCCAATGGTACCTACATCGAAGGTACGGAATTATTCGCCGGTCAGCATGTGTTTAAAGCGAACGAACAGGTGATCGCGGCACTGCAAGAGCGCGGTAGCTTGTTGCACAACGAGTCCTACGAGCACAGCTACCCGCATTGCTGGCGGCATAAGTCGCCAATCATCTTTCGCGCGACCCCGCAGTGGTTTATCAGCATGAAGCAGGGCGGCCTGCTCGACAAAGCCATGGCCGAAGTGGATGCGGTGAACTGGATGCCGGGCTGGGGCCGGGCGCGTATTGAGTCGATGATGGGTGAGCGGCCCGACTGGTGTATCTCGCGTCAGCGTACCTGGGGCGCACCCATCGCCCTGTTTGTTCATAAAGAAAGCGCTGAACTGCATCCGCGAACGCCAGAACTGATAGAGCAGATTGCCGAGCGGGTGGAGCAGGGGGGCATTCAGGCCTGGTTTGACCTGGACGCTGCCGAGCTGCTGGGAGACGAGGCGCAGAGCTACGACAAGGTCGCGGATACCCTCGATGTATGGTTTGACTCCGGTGTTACGCACTACGCCGTATTGGCTCAGCGTGAGGAGCTGGCCTTCCCCGCAGATTTGTACCTTGAAGGCTCTGACCAGCACCGCGGCTGGTTCCAGTCCTCGATGCTCACTTCGGTGGCGGCGCAGGGCTGCGCGCCCTATAAGTCAGTGCTGACACATGGCTTCACGGTGGATGCCAACGGGAGAAAAATGTCCAAGTCCTTGGGCAATGTGGTGGCGCCACAGGAAGTGATGAATAAGCTGGGCGCAGACATTCTCCGTCTTTGGGTGGCGGCGACCGACTACCGCAATGAGATGACGGTATCGGATGAGATATTTAAACGCACCGCCGATTCCTACCGGCGCATCCGCAACACCGCGCGCTTCCTGCTTGCCAATATGGCGGGTTTCGAGCCGGGTGAGCATGCGCTGGCCAGCGACGAGATGCTCGCGCTGGATAAGTGGATCGTCCATCGCGCTGCGGTTTTGCAAGATGAACTGCTGGCCGCCTACGATGCTTATCAATTCCACGTGGTATACCAAAAGTTGCACAACTTCTGTGTGCTGGAGTTGGGCGGCTTCTATTTGGATATTATCAAAGACCGCCAGTACACCACGCCGGAAAACAGCCAGTCGCGGCGTTCGGCGCAAACGGCGCTGTACCACATTGCCGAGGCGCTGACGCGCTGGATCGCGCCGATTCTCAGCTTTACCGCCGACGAGTTGTGGCAGGTTCTGCCCGGCGAGCACCAAGGGCCGGTATTTGCCGCTGAATGGTACCAGGGCCTGCAAAAACTCTCGGACGATGACGAGATGGGCGACGCCTTTTGGCAGCGTGTGCAGAGCGTGAAAACGGCGGTCAATAAAGTGCTGGAAAACGCGCGTAACGAGGGCATTGTGGGCGGCTCCCTGCAGGCTGAAGTGACGCTGTTTTGTGACGATGAATTGATCGAGACGCTGTCGGCGCTCGGTGATGAGCTGCGCTTTGTGTTGATCACCTCTTCAGCCATGCTCGCACCGATTTCCGCGGCGAACGAGGCTGAGACGACAGAGCTGGAGGGCTTACAGGTACGCGTTGGCGCCAGTGAAGGCATGAAATGTACGCGCTGCTGGCACTATCGCGAAGACGTTGGTCAGTCGACGACGCATCCAGAACTGTGTTTCCGCTGTATAGATAACGTCGATGGTGATGGTGAGGTCCGCCACTATGCCTAATAGCGGCGCTGCGCAGCAGCGGCGGGGGCGATTGCTGTGGGTGATATTTGCCGCGGTTATTGTTCTGGTCGATCAAATTACCAAGGTTTGGGCCGACGCCAGTTTGGTGTATGGGCAGCCAAACCCCGTGTTGCCGGTGCTGGATATTACGCTGCACTACAACCCTGGAGCCGCTTTTAGCTTTTTGAGCGATGCCGGGGGATGGCAGCGTTGGTTTTTTACCGTTATCTCCGCGGCGGTAAGCGTTTACTTACTTGTGTGGCTAATGAAGCTGCGCCGACAGCAGTGGCTGTTGTCGATGGCACTGACCTTAGTGCTGGGTGGTGCGCTGGGAAACCTGTGGGACAGGGTTCGCCTCGGCCATGTTATTGATTTTATTTCGGTGCACTGGGGTAACGCGTATTTCCCCACGTTCAATATTGCCGATGCGGCGATATCGGTGGGTGCCGTGCTGTTAATCATCGATACGTTTATTCATTCAGATGCCGGCGACAAGTAAGGTCGGCATAGCGCTAACAGAGAAGCGATTATGACTATTGCGATTGGTCCGGGAACCGCCGTCACCCTGCATTTTGCTCTACTGATGGAGGATGGTAGCGAGGTGGACTCCACCTTCGAGCGCAGCCCGGCGAGCTTCGTATTCGGAGACGGTAATTTGCTCCCCGGTGTGGAGGCGAAGCTGCAAGGCTTAACGGCAGGTCAGCAAGCGACGCTGACACTCGCCCCCGAAGATGCATTCGGCCAGCGCAACCCTGCAAATATCCAGCGTATGCCACGCAGCCAGTTTGCGGATATTGAACTCAGTGAAGGCCTGGTACTCAATTTTGCTGACGCAGCAAATACTGAGCTTCCCGGCGTGGTAAGCGCGATTGATGATGAGCAGGTCGAGATTGACTTCAACCACCCCTTGGCGGGGCAACAGCTCGGTTTCCGCGTTGAGATTCTCGACGTGCAGGTCCATGCTGGCGATGAAGAGGCCGGTGCGGAGTAAACCATGAAAATTGTTCTCGCTAACCCCCGTGGGTTCTGTGCTGGTGTGGATCGCGCTATCGAGATCGTGAATCGCGCCCTGGATGTGTTTGGCTCACCAATCTACGTGCGCCACGAAGTTGTTCACAACAAGTTTGTTGTTGAGAATCTTCGGCAGCGAGGTGCCATATTCGTCGATGAGCTGGATGAAGTGCCCGACGACAAAATCGTGATTTTCAGCGCTCATGGTGTCTCCAAAGCAGTTAGGAACGAGGCAGCGCGCCGGGGCTTGAAGGTATTTGACGCGACGTGCCCGCTGGTGACCAAGGTTCATATGGAAGTGGTCAACTACAGCAACGCCGGGCGCGAATGTGTACTGATTGGCCACAAGGGCCACCCGGAAGTTGAGGGAACGATGGGGCAGTACGACGTTAGCCAAGGCGGAAATATCTACCTTGTTGAGGATGTTGAGCAAGCGCTCAAGCTCGACGTTAAACAGCCGGAAAAATTGTCATTTGTCACGCAAACGACGCTATCCATGGACGATACGGCGGCGGTGATTGATGCCCTGCGGCAGCGCTTCCCCGCTATCGAGGGGCCGCGCAAAGATGACATTTGCTACGCCACTCAAAACCGCCAGGATGCGGTAAAAACGCTCGCCCAGCAAGCCGACTTGGTGCTTGTTGTGGGTTCTCCGAACAGCTCTAATTCGAATCGCTTACGCGAATTAGCCGAGCGCTTTGGCTGTCAGGCACAGCTGATCGACAATGAGAAAGACATCCAGCCCCAGTGGCTCAAAGAGGGCTTGCGAATCGGCATCACGGCCGGGGCCTCGGCGCCGGAAATACTGGTGAAAGCCGTGATCGACAGGCTCTGTGAGTTGGGCGCGTCAGCCCCCGAGGAGCTTGAGGGGCGCGCAGAAAATATTACTTTTTCCCTACCTCGAGAACTGCGCTGGGTTGAGGCCAATTAAGCCCTAGAGCTATCGCCACTACTCACCACAGCGGGATTCTGCCCTGCGAATTCGTCCGCCAATACTGATGACGAGCTGTCGGCCTTCTTCGCCTGTGCTAGGGCATATCGTTAGTGTACCCACCTGAAAGGCATTGCTCTTTAGATGCGCGCTGCCGTCTGGCCGGTAGCTGATGTAGTGGCTCACATGGCGGTTGCCCGTTGCATCGACCCCGCCTAGCGGGGGAATAGTACGAAGGATTTCTTCATCGGCACCGTGCTTGCCATTGCTGTCTGTGTCGATATAGATAATAGCGCCGTGACTCCAGTGGCCGTCAGTATTGTTAATGCTAACGGTCTGCTCAAGATAAATGGCTTGTTCGCGCGCAAATTGGGCGGCGGAATGCAGCGTGTTGGTGGCGTGGCTCAGCTGTTGCTGACGCGCAAAGCGCTGCAGTGAAGGTGCCGCACCAGCGCCGATAACGGCGGCGATACTGAGCGTCACCATCAACTCGATAAGTGTCTTTCCCTGTTCATACATCTTGGAATCCTTTCCAGTCCGTAGTGTTAGCTTTAGTTCACGGATGCATTTTTTGCAATGTCTCACTATTTGCCGCTATGTCACTAGACTGCGGAATTTGCGTATTAACACTTTGAAAGTGATCATATATCTTGCAAAAAATGGTTTTTTTTTAAGTCGATACTGGTAAAGCGCAGAAAAATCGCTCAGTGTTCGGTTCATAAAAATAAATCTACTGCATGCAACGGTGTCGTTGAGTCATGGCGGTCGCAAGGTCGAAAGATTGGGTTTCAGGGCTAAAATACCTTTTAAAGTAATCACTATGCGGCGAGGGCTTGAATGACCTTTAGCTAGGGGAGTGTAAATGATTAGCTTTCCGCGCAACCAACGAGGCGCGACGCTTATAGAAGTGCTGGTGGCATTGCTGATCACGGCTATTGGTGTCATGGGTGCGGCGGCCGTTCAGCTGAACTCTGTCAAATTCAACCAGGCGGCGAAATTCCGCTCCAACGCTGTGTTTTTGGCCAACGATATCAGTGACCGAATGCGGGCCAACCGGGTTGTCGCGTTAAAGGGCGACTACGATATTGCTATTGATGATGACGCTCCGACGGGCACGGGTGCGGTTGCCGTCGACCTGCGTGAATGGCTGGGAGAGGTTGCTCTGAGGCTTCCTGCGGGCGATGGCGCGGTAATTCGCGACGATACGCGTTTCACCATCCGGATTCAGTGGAGCGAAGGTCGCTTGGAAAAGACCCGTGAAGGGTCAGCGCCCTCCCTCCAAACCTTTGATTTTGTTACGGAGCTATAAAGCGTGAATGCCCAACGAGGTTTTGGTCTGATTGAACTAATGATCGCGATCACTTTAGGGCTGATTCTGAGTACCGCGATCATTCAGGTTTTTCTTGCCTCTAGAACAAGTTATCAACTCCAGGAATCACTGTCGATGATCCAGGAGAATGCGCGTTTCGGCATGCATTTTATGGGGCGTGAAGTCAGAATGGCGGGGTATATGGGGTGTAATTCCGTCGGCAATATTGACGTTAATGTTATCGCCAAGCCAGCGACCTATGCGGCCGATTTTGTTCCCGTTAAAGGGGAGAATGATGTCGGCGCTGGGCACACTCTAGGCGCCGTTGAAGGCACCGATACGATACAAATACTCAGAGGGGGTGACGGTTCAGTGCGGCTGACCGGAAACCTAGCGCCGAATAATGCCAACGTTCAAATCGAAGACAATACCTACAATATTGCTAAAGGCGACTACGTGTTGATTTCGGACTGCACATCGGCTGATATTTTCCGCGTTACCAACACGCCGAAGGAGAGTGGCAAAGGCACTGCCACTCTCACCCATGGCAACGGTTCGAATACCAGTAACCGGCTGAGCAAAATATACGGTGGCGACGCAGAGGTGTTTGGTTTTGAAGTCACCCACTTCTTTGTGCGAGACACCGGGCGTGATACTGCTGGGGGCAGGCCTGTACTCAGTCTCTACAGTCAGCAGCGAGCAACGGGTAGCGGCGGTTCAATGGCAGCAGCGGTTGAACTCGTCGAAGGCGTGGAAAATTTGCAAATCGTCTATGGCCTGGATACCGACAACGATCGAGCGATTGATAGTTACGCCGACGCATCAGCGGTGACAGATTGGCAGCAAGTGGTGAGTGCCAAGCTCGAGTTGACCCTGGTCGCGAATGATGAGGGAGTTGTGGGGCGTACTGGCTCTGTTGATGCGCAGAGCGTATACGACTCCTCTGGGCAATTGCTGAGTAACACTGACGGGCGCATGAGACAGGTATTTTCATCGGTATTCGCAATAAGGAACCGCTTGCCATGATCACAGCAAATGCGCAGCGTGGCGCGGTACTGATTGTTGCACTGGTGTTTACGGCCATTTTGACGGTCATCGGCGTTGGTGCCATGCAAAATGCCACACTCCAAGAGCGCATGGCGGGCAACAATAAGGATATCAATGTGGCATTCCAAGCTGCCGAAGTGGCCATCCGAGAGGCTGAAGCAGCAATGCCTGGTCTCTCCAGTGCGGATTTCGATGGCACAAATGGGATGTATCTTTCATGCCCGGATCCATCAGACAGTCGTCAAGCCTGCTCTGAACCGGACTGGAAGACCAAGACCTCGATGGGGTGGGTGGTGGTTGGTGAAAAAGTCGACGACGTGAGCCGACAACCAGAGTTCATTATTGAGCAGATTAGTGCGATGACAGACCCCAACGCCGCTTTGGACTCCGACAATACGGTTTCGCTGTTGGGCTTCTATCGTGTTACCGCCCGGGGCTTTGGTCTTAGTGATCGCAGTATGGTGGTTTTATCGACCACCTATAAGCGCGTTGAAAACTAGTAGGTAGTGATATGGCCTTTCGAAGAGTAAGTATTTTACCGAGCTTTCTAGTGGTCTTTGCGTTATTTGGTGTCGCAGAAGCCGTCGCGCAAAGCTGTACTATTCAGGAGAAAACGACGCGTTTTGTAGGGAAAAACAAGCAAAATGATCCCTATACATTCTCAACATTAGATAGCATTAGCAGTGTTGTAGGAATAGAACTCAAAAACTCAAAAAACCACTACTGCGACGCCAGTTCATATGTGATTAACGCAAATATACTGACCGTTAAGAAAAACAAAGGCAAAGATAAAAAGTGTAAGGCGAAGTTCACCGTAGAGGGGAAAAAGAAAGGCTGTACTGATAGCACGCCAGCCAATGAAATTGCCCAAAGCCCGCTCTTCTTAGCTCAAAATGCAGAGCCCAATGTGATGTATCTATTGGATGATTCGGGCTCCATGCAATTCGAACTAATGCCGGGAGAGATTATCGGCGGCAGTGCGCGGTACATCTTTCCACGGGCGAACGGTATTTATGGTAGCTCTGATTATTCCAACTATGTACCCACAGTAGCGAATAATAGCCCCTACAATGCGCGCAGCCGTTCGCCGCAAGTCAACACAATATATTACGACCCTTCGACAACATACTCCCCTTGGATAAAAGCGGATGGCAGTCGCTACCCGGATGCGAACGTAAAGTGTGCTCCTCACAACCCGGAAACCAGTGGTAGCTCAAACAACCTGTCCAACTGCCGAGATCTGACGTCAACGAATAGCAATTACAACTCAAATAGTTGGGTGAACTGTAATGAGAGTGGCAGTTGTTCGCGCGACAGTAATACCCGCAATTTCTGGCCAGCGACCTATTTTTGGTACAAAGGCAGTGGCGACATGTGGTCGTGGAGTAACTATGAAAAAGTAGAAATTCGCTCGGGGCGTTCCTATAGCGGCCATGGCAGGGATGAGCGCGACGACTGTGCTGATGCTGAGAACGCTACCTGTACCTACGACGAAGAAATACAGAACTTTGCCAATTGGTACAGCTATTACCGCTCACGGGTGTCGGCAGCGCGAGCGGGTTCCGGCTTTGCTTTCGCGGAGCAAGGCGCGAACTTAAGAGTCGGCTTTGGCAGCCTTAACTCCTCAAGTCAGTCGATAGATGGCGTGTCGACCAGCGTGCTTCGCAAGGGTGTGAGAACCTTTGAAGGCAGTGACAGAGAGGCGTTTTTTGACGAATTGTACGGTTTAACGATACCGGCCGAGGGCACGCCATTGCGTAAAGCACTGAATGCCGCCGGCACGTACTATATGCGCAAAGATAAAAAGGGTCCCTGGTCTGAGACTCCTGGCACTAATGATACGGAGCCTCACTTGGAGTGTCGTCGGAATTACTCGGTGCTGGTGACCGATGGCTATTGGTCGGGTAGCGATGTCAGCGGTGATCCAGGTAAGAATAATGATGGCTCGAATAACCCGAGTCATTCTTCGCCCACGGGTAACAGCTATACCTATAAAGCCGCGTCGCCGTTTTCCGACAGTCGAGATGATACCTTGGCAGATGTTGCCATGTACTACTGGAAAAATGATTTGCGCAACGACCTCGATAACGTTGTGCCTGTTACAAAAGGGAACCCGGCTTTTTGGCAGCATATGGTGACTTTTGGCGTTGGCTTAGGGGTGACGGGAACGATAGACCCGGATACCGCCTTTGCTGCGATTGAGAGCGGTGCATCAATTTCATGGCCCAACCCCACCAGTGCGGATCAGCATAAAATCGATGACCTGCTTCACGCGGCGGTTAATTCACGCGGCGGCTTTTTTAGTGCGGCCGACCCCGGTACGTTTGCCGATGAGTTGTCGGATGCTCTGCAAGTCATTGCTAACGAAGCCAAGTCTTCTGCATCGGCCATTGCGGCAAACTCTACACGTCTGGATTCAGGCACCTTGGTCTATCAAGCCAGCTTTAACAGCTTGGATTGGAGCGGCAGGATGGTCGCCTACAAGGTGAATGACGATGGCACGCTGGGCGATGTGAAGTGGGATAGTCAAAAAGACAGTTATGGGTCGGTGTCGTCACGCAAGGTGTTCACTGCGGTGGGCGCGCCGGGAGCATTGACCACAACCGCGGTTGATTTTTCCACGTCGTCCTGGTCGCTGCTAGATGAGACCCAGCGCGATGCGCTTCGCAATGGCGGTAGTAATGCCGACGGCCAGCTGCTTCTGAATTGGCTGCGAGGTGATCGCAGCCAGGAAGGGAAAGCGTTTAGAAGTCGCGGCGCAATACTGGGCGATATTGTTAATTCCGACCCCGCCTTTTCAGGAAATCTTGATGACTATGGTTTTCACGTGCTCTCTGGTACAGAGGGCAGCACTTACAGAACGTTTCTAAAGTCCAAGAAAGCACGCCCGCCATTCTTGGTCGTTGGGGCGAATGATGGCATGTTGCACGGCTTTCATGCAGATAATGGTAAAGAGTTGTTCAGCTTTATGCCCGCCGCATCGTATCCGGTAATTGCAGAGCTGGCCGATCCGGATTATCAGCACCGTTACTATGTAGACGGTTCGCCGCGTGTGAGTGATGCCTACCTGGCGAATAAGTGGCGCACCGTAACGGTTGCTGCGATGGGAGCCGGCGGGCGGTCAGTCTTTGCGGTGGATGTCACTGACCCAGAAGCGATTAGTAAGAATAACTTCCTCTGGGAATTTTCAACCTCCAGCAGCGATACCGATAAATTGGGTGTCGCGATGAGTGCGCCCGCCATTGCGCGCCTCGCAGCGGGTAATCAGTGGGTTGCCGTTTTTGGCAACGGCTATAATTCCGGCGACAACGTAAAATTGTTTATCGTTGATCTGGCCGACGGCAAGTTGTTGAAGGCCATTGATACCGGGGTTACAGGCTCTGGAAATGGCCTCGCTTCTCCCGTGCCTGTCGACGTTGATGGCGACCGCGTAACGGATTTTGTTTATGCCGGGGATTTGCAAGGCAATTTGTGGAAATTTGATTTGCGTGGCAGTACGGCCAATAAATGGGATGTCGCGCTGAAATCCGGGTCTAAACCCGCACCGCTGTTCACTGCAGTCGATGACAATGGTGATCCTCAACCAATTACGAGCCGACCAACAGTTGGCAACCATCAAGAAGGTGGGTATTACGTTTATTTTGGTACCGGCAAGTTCTTCGAAACCGGGGATGCCAAGGTAGGCAATAGCCCGCAACTGCAGGACTTCTACGGCATTCGGGATGTCGATGCGGCGGTAAGTCGCTCGGACTTGCTCGTGCAGGATGTGATCTTCGAGCAGGTAGGCGTTACTAAAGACGGCAGTAACACCCCCTTTCAAGTGCGCCTCGTGACCAATAAAGCGGCGGATGACGCCCCCGATTACGGTTGGCGCCTGCCATTGCAGCCACCGAATGATAGCGTCGAGGGCGAGCGCGCGGTATCGCGCCCGATACTGCGCAATGGCCGTATCGTGTTTACCACGCTAATACCTACTGACAATATTTGCGGGTTTGGCGGACGTAGTTGGTTGATGGAATTGGACGCGCAGACTGGCGGCCGTTACGCTGATCCGGTTCTGGATACGAACGGTGACGGGCTGATTAACGAGTTGGATGTTGTGCTCTACAACGGTGAGTACTTACCGATAAGCGGCCGCGGCAGTAACGAAATTATTAAGACCCCTGGTATCGTTGGCGCTGGTGATATCGAGTATAAGTTCACCTCAGGCAGCAGTGGCACTATCGGCATTGTGGTAGAAAAGGGTGATGACAACGGTATTGTTGGGCGACAGTCTTGGAGACAATTACAGTAATGACTCATCGTCATTTATCTCGTGGGTTTACCCTAATGGAGCTCATGATCACCGTGGCAATCGTAGCGATACTCGCCTCGATTGCCTACCCGAGTTATCAAGAGCAAGTGGCTAAGTCGCGGCGCAACGAGGCGGCCAATGCCCTGATGATTGGCGCCCAGGCGCTAGAGCGCTACTACTCCGCTAATGGTCGTTATACCACCACTGCCGGGGGGAGTGACTTGCCTGCGGTGTTTCCCTCTCGGGTGCCGGAGAATGGCGGAACGTATTACACGATATCTGCGGATGGCACACCGACAGCGAATACGTTTACCTTGATCGCAGCGCGCAGAGGTACGATGGCGGGCGACAGTTGCGGAGATTTCACTCTGGATGAAACGGGTGACATGGCGTTAAAAAACAAGCCCTCTGGATCGACTAAATCCCTGGCCGACTGCTGGCGCAGGTAGTGCCGTTATACGTAGGTATGCGGGTGTCCATACGCGTTTTTCAGAGGTGTCGAGTGGCTCGCGAAACACGTCATTTGTTTTGTACATGGCGGTAAATCTGCGTATTCTTGCCCAGTCGCTATAGAATTATAATCAAAGTGCTGGCCGTGCTGATTGGCATTTAAGCGTTTGTGCTTTTGCAAACCATCACAATGACTACGGAAAGTCGCTGGTAACTGCTACTGGCACCCCTACTCAATGCTCCATTTGTTCGGCCGATAATAATTTCCATGCTTGGGAGAAGAGGCCGAGTGCGAGCTAAAGATATTTCCGGTTTTACCCTGATTGAATTAATGATCACCGTTGCGATCATTGGCATATTGGTAGCCGTAGCGCTGCCCTCTTATCAGGAGTATGTCGTGCGCACTAATCGATCGGCAGCGCAAAACTTCGCGATGGAGGTGGCAAATTTGCAAGAGCGATTTTACTTGGACAATCGCAGTTATGCCGCCGACCTTGCTACCCTCGGCGCTTCTTTGCCGCCAGAAATTTCCGGCGCGTATGTCGTTAGTGTGACGGCCGACAACACTGCTAACCCTCCTAGCTATATGATTAGCGCTGCTCCGAAGGGGACGCAGGCAAGTCGCGATGATTGCGGGACGCTTACCCTGAACAATAAGGGAGAAAAAGGTTATGCCTCGGGGGCAACGCGATGCTGGGAATAAGTAGGTTTAGAGGCTTTACGTTACTTGAGCTGTTAGTAACCTTGGCGGTAGTGGCCATCGTGACCGCCATTGCGGCGCCGTCATTCAATGACGTTATTGAGCGCCAGCGCGTTCGCAGCGCTGCCGATACCTTACGGTCTACCATTGACTTGGCGCGCAGTGAGGCAGTTAAGCGCAACGCGGTGGTTAGTGTCAGTCGAATTGGCGATAACTGGAACAAGGGGTGGCAGGTACTCGATGGTGCAACTGTACTACAGGTCGCACCGTCTCAGCTGAGCCTGACCATTACCAGCGCGGTCAATACGGTGCAGTTTAACGGCTCAGGACGGAGCAATGCCGCGGCAGAGTTCAGTCTAGTGCCCGATTCCGGGAATACCGCAAACGCCTACTGTGTGGATATAAGCCTCAGCGGCCGCCCGCGAAGCCGGAAGGGAGGCTGCTAATGCCAAAACGGCAAGTCGGATTTACCTTAGTGGAGATTCTTGTTGCCCTACTTATTGTCCTGGTCGGTTTAATGGGCGGAGCGGGCTTGATAGCGCGCTCTGTTCAGCAGGAAGTGGAGGCTTATCAGCGCTTACAGGCGCTTAATTTACTCCAAGATATGGTGAGTCGGATTAATGCAAACCGGCTTGTCGTGAGTTGTTATTCTGCGGGAGCCAATGGCTTGGCCTTAGGGCACGAGGCCTCCAACCCGCCCGCTTGCGCTCAAGGTTCTGCCGAGCAACGCGAGACCGCAGACGAGGATCTTGTGCAGTGGAATGCCGCATTGATTGGCAGCGCCCAACAAAATAAAAGTGACGAGAGTATCGGCGCGATGATTGGTGCCCGTGGTTGCATACAGCAGCTAGACGCGGCTACGCGTCAATATCGAGTGAGTGTCGCCTGGCAAGGTCTGAACGAAACCTCTGCTCCCTCTGATAACTTGACCTGTGGAAAGAACCAATACGGTGACGAAAAGCAGCGAAGAATTGTTACCGCGATCGTGCGAATTGGAGACTTAACGTGAACCTGTCTAGGCGGCAGCAACGGGGCCTTTCTTTGGTTGAGCTCATGATTGCTCTGGGTTTGGGCGCCTTTATGCTATTGGGGATTATTTCCTTAGTTGCCTCCGTCAGTCAGACCCGTACCAAGCTCTCTCTGGTATCAGATCAAGCAGAGAGCGGGCGGTATGCTCTGCATGCACTGAATGAAGAGTTGGCACTGGCGGGTTTTCTCGGCACCTATCATCCGGGTGTTGGTGTGGCCGATTACCAGCTCGTTGACCCATGCGTAAATAGTGGCAATGCGAGTGACCTAGGTTTTGATCCGAGTACGCTTGCGCTGCCGCTTGCGGTGTCTGGTGTTGTCAGCGGTGCCGCAATGCCGGCATGTATTGGTGCAGATAGTCCGGTGGCGAACTCGCCGATGCTGAACATTCATCGTGTGGACGTTGCCGAGGTGGACGTGGCGAGCATCGCGGCGGGAAACACGACACCGTATCTGCAGGTTTCCAACTGTGAGCTAGATGCTCTGCCTTATGTACTGAATACAGACCCTGCTGCGCTTACCTTGCGGGCAAAGGGTTGCGCGTCATTAGCAAGTGCTCGCCCTTACCTCGTTCGCAGCTACTTTATAAGCGATTGTGAGGATTGTGCCGATGGTGGTGATGGTCGCCCCACACTTAAAATGCTGGAGTACAGCAGTGGGGTTCGGCGCGTACTGCCACTGGTCTCCGGCGTTGAAGACCTGCACATCGAATACGGATTAGATTTAGATATCGACGGTGGCCCCGATTGCTATGTGAGTGATCCCGGAGCCGCCGTTGCGCCCGGTGGCTGCCCGGCCGCAGAGTGGTCTGGTACGGCAACGGAAAACTGGCGGGATACCGTTGCTGTGCGCGTACATTTATTGATTCGCTCTGAAGAACCGATTTTAGCGGAGCCAGTTGAAGACACCTTTGACCTTGGTCGCGCTGACAGGGTGGGGCCTTTCGACGACCGTTTTAAACGGCAAGTTGTGTCGACCGTTGTGTTAATACCTAATGTTGCGGGGCCGAGAGAATGATAAGCGTAAAGCGACAGTCAGGCTTGGTATTGATCGTAGTGCTCGTCATGCTGGGGATATTCAGCATTATCATTGTCAGCATGCTGAGCGGCAGCAATATTAATTTTAAAATAGCCGGTAATCAGCAGTATCACATCGAATCAAAAAATGCGGCGAGTAACGCCATAGAATCTTTTGTCAGTAATCCGGCTAATTTCGCAATTCCATTGCCCGACGGGAATACGGAGTTTGGCAGCGACTTCAATGGTGATGGTAGTGATGACATGGTTGCTGTGGTCGCGCCGCCAACCTGTCTGAGTACAGACCCAATAAAACAGGTTGAACTTGATGTCGCCGACCCAGCAGATGCTCAGTGCCTGGGAACGGGTAAAAATAATACCAGCGGTGTGCTGACGGATGACGACGTTGCCCTCCAAGGCAACTCCTGGTGTACCAAAATGCGCTGGGATATCGCCGCAACAGTGGGTGACGCTAAGACTGAAAGCCGCTTGGAAATGCACCAAGGGGTGTATTTGCGCGAAGTCATTGGGACGCCCTGTTTGAATTAATTCTCCGGTTTAACCGGTGTTAGAAAGAGTGAAGGCCATGAAAACGCTAATTAGTTGGATCCGTCTGTCGCTTCTATTTATCGCGATGTCTGCGCCGACACAGGCCGAGGATATCGATTTATTTGCTGGGATCACCCCTGGCGGTGCCAATCCCCCAACGGTGTTGCTGGGTTGGCACAGCACGGCAAATTCCAATGCCAATGTCACCCACGGCTGCGTTTACGGAGATAGCGGCGCGGCCCCATCGCTTGGTGATACGGTGGGCGGTATGGAGCAGTGTGCGCTGGTGAACACCATGCTCTCTCTATTAGACGCCGAAAATGATTACTTGCTAGGTGCAATTAAGATTGGCCTGATGGTATTCAATGAGAATGGTTACAGCAGCTTCAATAATGGCACGGGTTTAGGTAATGGCGATAACCGGTGTGGTTATTTGCTTGTGCCACCAACACTGATGGACAGCTCTGGCATCAACAGCTTCATTAGCAAGCTTAAAAGTATTGATAAAAACAACTTGGCAAACCAGTCGCGGTTGGGTGATCTGATTGCCGAAAGTTGGGCCATGTTGAATGGTCTGGCAACCTCTTGTTCAGGCGTTGACTACTCCGGTCTTGCGGAAACGGCGACCCAATGCCGCGACGCCGTGCTCGTCTATATTGGCAATGCCACGAAGGAAAATTCCAGTGTTGCCGATGGCACGGGAAGCCCCGATACGCTATTGAAAAACCAGTTAACAAGTGAGTTTTCCTACAGCACCGGTTCTTCTCAGTACAAGTTTTTTGCCACACCGCGCGCGGTTACCCAGCTCACCAATTCAGACTCATCCAATAATAAATATTGGGGGGATGAATGGGCGCAGTTTATGAATTTGGTAGATACCAGTGACAGCGCACAATCTGATCGCAATGTCAGTACCTACTCTATAGCGGTTTACGATCCTAGCTTAGAAACAAAGCTGGCTGGCGAGATAAACTTCCTCGCAGATTTAGCCAATGTCGGTGGCGGCAAGGCCTTCAAGGTGACTGCCGATAATCATGCGGGGCTGGCGGAGGTGCTCCTGCAGATATTTAATGAAGTGCAGGATATTAACAGTGCATTTTCATCGGCGACGCTGCCTGTTAGTGCTAACACGCAAGGCACCTTTCTGAACCAAGTTTATATCGCCAGCTTTCGGCCAGACAGCGATGCGGCGCCTCGTTGGAACGGCAACGTTAAACAGTATCAGCTCGGCTTTGACGCCGGTGGAAATATCGTTTTAACAGATTCGACTCAGGATGTGGCGTCGGTGGTTACTTCTGTTACTAACCCCATCACCGGAGCAATTGTTGATGATGCAGTGAGTTTCTGGACGACAAACACGCCCAAGGATGCGTCAGGCGCCGCCGTGGCGGATTGGCCGCTGGATGGCTTCTGGCGTAATAGCCCGGAAGGAGAGGGCTTTGCCTTTGACCACCCTGACGGCGATTTAGTTGAGAAAGGCGGTGCGGGCCAGTTATTGCGCGTGAACAACCTGACCACATCGTCAGGCCGCAAAGTGTATACCTGTAACAGTGTCGGAAATTGTCCGAGTGCGTCGGCTCTACCCGAGTTTAAAACGACGAATACTGCTTTGGTGTCCCAGCTAGATGCGGAGCTGGGCGCTGCCGAAGAGGGTGGTAATGCATCGATAAGCGTTGGCCGCTATGACGATGGCGAAACGATATCAACAAGCTGTTCAGGTAAAGGGAATAATATTACCTGCACCATCACTCACGATGGCAGTGGCGGTACCCAGCTTGACGCCGCAACCGACAGAGTGGTGATACTAAACGCGTGGAACGAATCGCTGCAGGCCAACAAGCAGAGCTGTACCTTTGCGGCACCGTGCAGCATCAGCAATGTCACGGCCACAAGTTTTGACGTTGCCTCTCGCAATATCCCCGATGGTCAAACGTACAACGGTGCAGTGATTGTTGAAGTGAGCCGAGCTGCTCGTGTGGCGCAAACCTCCCATGGCTTGTCATTGGGAGACCAGGTTGAATTAGAGGGCTGTACTGTCGGCTCTACCGCCAATACACACAATAGTGCTTTGCTCAACGGTACGGTGCTTGGCAGTGTGATTGCAGTTACTGATGCTGATAACTACCTGCTCAGACTTGGCGATTATGTGCTTGCCGAAAACAACAATGTAAGTTGTGGCAGCAGTGCAGTGTCGCTAACCGCCGAGACCCTCATCGACTGGGTACGGGGGGAAGATATTATCGGCAATGAAAGCCGTCGAGGCCCATGCCCACCCGAGCTACGCGGGAGCGATTGTCCGATCACCGCGCGTGGGTCGATTCACGCAGATGTCCTGCACTCGCGCCCCGCGGTTATCAACTACGGCGGCACTACCGGGGTTGTTGTGTTCTACGGCTCCAACGATGGTCACTTCCACGCCATCAATGGTAATCAGGCAGGTAATATCGCCGGCGTACAACCCGGTGGTGAGTTATGGAGCTTTATTGCGCCGGAGTTCTTTGGCAAGTTTAAGCGGCAATTCAATAACGACCCGCTGGTGAAGTACCCAAATGTGCTCGACAGCCGGGCTCAGCCGCGCGACTACTTTTTCGACGGAAACACCACGATTCTGCAGGACAAGCGCACCGGTAAGCCAACGTCTGGAAAGTCCTTGATCTTTATGTCGGCGCGCCGTGGCGGACGTTTACTTTATGCACTCGATGTCAGCAATGTCGCGGAACCGCGTTATCTGTGGTCGCTGACGAATGATCAGGTTCCGGAGTTGGGGCAGACATGGTCGCAGGCCCAGCTGACCTTAATCAAAGGTCACAGCAACCCCGTATTGATCTTAGGGGCGGGCTACGACCCTGCCGAGGACCAAGAGCCAGCACCTGCGACGAATAGCCAGGGGCGGGGTATTCTCATTCTGGATGCGATGACGGGAGGAGTACTGTGGGCAGCGCTGGCTGACTGTACCGGTGTCACCGTGGCAACAGGCGGACACTGCGAGACCGTTTCCGCGATGACGAAATCGTTTCCCGCTGATGTAACGGTTCTGGATAAGGACTTAGATGGCTTCACCGACCGCCTCTATGCGGCAGATGTGGGCGGGAATATATGGCGTGTTGACCTTGAGGCAGCCAGCCCCGCGACAACCGCCTTTAGCGACATTGAAGTCAATAAGTTCGCAAGCCTGGGGGGCAGTGGCAACAGTGCTCGCAAATTCCTCTTCGCCCCGGATGTCGTGCCCACGAATAATTTCGACGCTGTGGTGGCGGTCTCCGGCGACCGTGAGCACCCGCTTTATACCAGTAGTACCACCGCCGGGCTTGCCTACAATGTCGAGAATAAGTTTTTCATGATTATGGACAAAAATACCGGTAAGTCGATGCCCTCGACTCACTCGGCGGTGACCGTAAGTGACCTCGTTGACCAAAGCACTTTGCAGTGTACCGACGGCAGCGGTGGCATTGTGTCCTGTGGCAGCGAAGGAGCGACCGAACTGTATTTTAGTGGTTTGGATAGCGGTGTCGCAGGGTATTACTTTGACCTGTTGGTGGGTGAAAAAGGCGTTAACGCACCATTGGCGGTTGCCGGGAAAGTCTATTTTGGTACCAACCAGCCGGATGTGCCCGATGCTGAAAGTTGCAGTGCAAATTTGGGTAACGCCGGCGCCTATGTCGTGAACCTTGTGACGGGTGAGCGGCAGAGAAATGAATTCTCTGGTGGTGGACTTCCACCGTCGCCCATTGCCGGGCTTGTGACGATTGACGGAAAAACCGTGCCCTTTGTGATTGGTGGGGCGGGGCCATCACCCTTTGATCCGAGCACCCCCGCGCTCGACCTGTCCGGCGGGCGAAAACGCACCTACTGGTATTACGAATAAAGAAAAAGGCAGCCTCGGCTGCCTTTTTCGTTTTGTGAGTTCATTAGTCGAGGTTGTACTTCTTTAGTTTGTAGCGAAATTGCCGGAAGGTGAGCCCTAGCAACTTCGCTGACTCCGTCTTATTGCCCTGTTGGGCTTTTAGCGCGGCATTGATAATGTTTTGTTCAATACTGGCTAGGTACCCTTCCACGTCTCCGATAGCTGCCGATAGGTGGTCGGCGTGTTTATCCGGGTTAACGCTGCTATTTGATGCCGGTAGCGATAGGTCCTTGGCGGTGATGATTTCGTCGTCGCACAGTGTTGCGGCGCGTTCAATAATGTTTTCCAACTCGCGGACATTGCCGGGAAAGGGGTAACTGCTCAGGGCATTGAGAGCATCTTCACTGAGACGGGGGGCCGGTATACCCCATTCGCTAGCAATTTTCTCTAGCATAAAGTTGGCCAATAACGGGATGTCGCTGACCCGTTGCCGCAGGCTGGGCACCGCGACCTCGATAACGTTAATCCGGTAGAACAGGTCACTGCGGAAGTGTTCTGAGGCGACTTCGCGGGATAGGTCTCTATGCGTGGCACTGAGTATGCGAACGTCGACGGCAATTTCCTCATTTGAACCGATGCGCCGCACTGCCTTTTCCTGAATGGCGCGAAGCAGTTTAACCTGCATATTCAGCGGCAGGTCGGCGACTTCGTCCAGGAAGAGAGTGCCGCCATTGGCGGCTTCAAATAAGCCTTCCTTATCACCGTAGGCGCCAGTAAAACTGCCCTTAACATGGCCAAAGAACTCACTTTCGACAAGCTCGTCGGGGATGGCACCACAGTTCACTGGGACAAAGGGAGCATTGCGGCGCGGCCCATTGGCGTGGATCATGCGCGCCACCACTTCCTTGCCACTGCCCGACTCGCCACTGATGTAAACGGGAGCCTGGCTGCGGGCAAGTTTGGTGATTTGCTGGCGCAGTCGGCTGATAACGTCGGTTTCGCCGAGTAAGCGGGTGTTGCGGCTGCTGTCGATGGCGGTGGCGCTGCTACTCTCCAGTTGCAGGGCGGTTTTGATCAGGTTGCGCAACTGCTCAATAGACACCGGCTTGTTGATGAAGTCGAATGCCCCCGCCTTTAGCGCCTCAACCGCTAGCTCTGTGCTGCCGTAGGCAGTTAACACCGCAACGGCGGTTTCGCTGCAGTGCTGCTGGATGTGGTGAACGACGTCCAAGCCCGAGCCATCTGGCAATTTGATATCGGTAAGACAAAGTTGAATAGTGTTTTGCTGCAGGAGCGCGATGGCGTCACTGACACAGCCGACCGACTCGGTATGAAGGCCCATGCGACTGATGGTAATTTCCAGAAGTTCGCGAATATCCGGTTCGTCGTCAATGATGAGTACGGTTTTCTGTGTCATATCGGCTTGTCAGTCTTAATCGGGGAACGCGCTGCGCTGCGGGTGGGCGAATTGTAATCGAAAACAGCTGTCGCCGCTGGGTTCCCGCCGGTAGCTAATAGCGATTTGGTTCGCCAGGCAGAGCTCGCGGCAAAGGTACAAGCCGAGCCCATTGCCCTGAGACTCCGTGGTGAAAAAGGGCTCAAAGATTTTGTCTTGATTGTCCTGTGAAATGCCGGGGCCATTATCGATGATATCCAGTGTTACACCGCCGCTAATACCGTTGCTCAAACGGTAGCGGATAACGGCGTTGTCGGCCTCTGCCAGGCTATGGCGAATACCGTTTTCCGTAATATTACTGAGGATCTGGTTTAGCTGGCTTTGGTCGACATTCACCGTGTCGTTACTGCATTGTGAGTCGTCCGTTAGCAGCTGAATTTGCCCCTGATGAATGCTGTGCCAGTCGCGGCAAAAGCGCTGCAACCAGGGCATTAGTGCGAAGGCTTCAGGTTTGGGCAGTCGGCCGCGAGACAGCTCGAGAACATTTTTCACAATATCGTCCATGCGTTTTGCATGGTTTTGGATAATGCCGACAAAGCGCGCATCGCCGTCGTCGAGGTGAGGGCCTTCGGCGAGCAGTTGTGCCGCATGGCTGATTGCCGAAAGAGGGTTGCGTATTTCATGCGCGATGCTGGCGGTGAAGCGCCCAAGGGAGGCAAGCTTCAAGTTTTGCGCGCGCTGATTGATCTTGCTGATATTTTCAATATACAGCAGGAAGTCTTCGTCGTTGTCTTGGTCCAGCTGGGCGATGTTGACGTGTAATTCCACGCCCGAGGGCTGCAGCTGAATGATTTTCGACAAGCTGCTACCCGGTGCAGTGAGGGCGGTGATTTGCGGGGGAGCATAGAGTGAGTCGGGGCGACGTTGGTAGGGGACTTGCAAGAGCTCTGCGGCAGCGGCATTGCAGAGCTTGATGCGGCCACTGCGTGACATGACCACAATGCCAGTCTGCATTCGCTGCACAATGCTTTGGTTGATTTGCGAGAGCCGCTCTAAGTCACTGCGGCGACGCTCTGCCAACTGCTGAGCGGAAATAATTCGTTGGCTGAGGTAGCGAATGGCAATGGCTGTCGAAAAATAGGCCATCCCCATCATGCCAGCGACGACAAATTGCTGGGTCTCTACGCGCTCGTACAGGGTGTTGGCTGCGACCTCGGCGATGGCGCTGATGGTCGCCAGTGAGGCCAAAGACAGGCACAAGCGGGCGGGTAAGGTCATGCTGGCTGCACTGATGCTAACCATCAGCAGGGAGGCGAGGCCAGAGTCGGCGCTTGCCGAGCAGTAGCTCATCAGCATGATGCAGCCAATGTCGATGAAAAACTCGAAGAACAGCCCCGTGTCGTGATAGTGACGACTGGTCAGCAAGTGCTGGAACAAGGCAAGCAGTGAAAAAGCCAGGTAGGCAAAGGAAATCAGCGAATAGATGCCGGGGGCGGTACTTCCCAGCACCGATTGACTGAAGCCGTAAATGAAGATGAAAAACAGCGCGCTGGCTAGCAGCAGGCGGTACACCGCATATACCCGCATGACGGCGCGGCGTTGGCTGTGGTCGATGCTGGCGCTATGCATGATGCTCTCGTTCAGATAATGCCAATAAGTGTATCTGGCAATTCCTGCGGATGCACATCGCGAGTTTTGATAGAATGCCTGCGCACCGCGGTAAGCCAACGCCTATTAACGGGGATACACAGATTCATGACCACGCTTCGTATTGTTACTGCTCAGATCAACCCGGTAGTAGGGGACATCGAAGGCAACACCGACAAAATTCTCAACGCCGTTGAACAGGCAATGCAGGCGCACAACCCCCAGCTCATATTGTTCCCAGAGCTTGTTGTAACGGGGTATCCGCCCGAAGATTTGCTGCTGCGCAGCAGCATCAGCCATCGGGTAGAGCGCGCGTTGGCGCGCATTGCCAAAGCCGCGAAAGAGACCTATATCGTCGTCGGCTATCCGCGCAGCCAAGAGCAGGGTTTGTACAACACGGCCGGGGTGTTCTACCGCGGCCGTTTGCTCCACGAATACCACAAGCAATGTTTGCCGAACTACCGCGTATTTGATGAAAAGCGCTACTTCAAAGAAGGCCGTGAAAGCGTCGTCTTTGACCTGTTTGGTGTGCCCACGGCGCTGAGTATTTGCGAAGACATTTGGCAGGATGGCCCCACCGCGGCTGCCAGAGCCGCCGGGGCACAGCTGATGTTGAATATGAGCGCCTCGCCCTTCCATGCGGGTAAGCAGATAGAGCGCGAAGCCCTGCTGGCGCAACGGGCCTGGCAAGGCGGCATGCCCATCGTCTACTGCAATTTGGTGGGAGGGCAGGACGAACTGGTGTTTGATGGTGCGTCAATGGTGGTTTCCAAAGAGGGCGAATTACTGGCGCGAAGCCCCGCCTATGTCGAGCATCTGGCCTGTGTTACGACACATTGGCAGGACGGCACGCTGAGCATTGATGAAGGGGCGGTGACCGACCTTAAGCCGGTGCTGGACGATGTCTACGAAACGCTGGTGCTGGGGGTGCGCGACTACGTTGAGAAAAATGGCTTTAAGGGCGTGGTGTTGGGTTTGTCAGGCGGTATAGATTCCGGTTTGACGCTGGCGATTGCCGTAGACGCGCTGGGGCCTGAGCGCGTGGAGGCGGTGATGATGCCCTTTCGCTACACGGCGTCCATGAGCGTTGAAGATGCCGAGGAACAGGCGAATATGTTGGGTGTGCGCTACTCCTGTCTGTCGATCGAGCCGATGTACGACGCCTTCATGGCGACGTTGGCAGACGAGTTTGCCGGCACCCAAATTGATACCACGGAGCAGAACCTACAGGCCCGCTGTCGTGGTGTCCTATTGATGGCAATCTCCAATAAAAAGGGCTACCTGGTCCTCACCACGGGTAACAAAAGCGAAGTGGCGGTCGGTTACTCGACGCTATACGGCGATATGGCGGGCGGCTTTGACGTACTGAAAGATGTCGCCAAAACCCGGGTGTTTGAACTGGCTCGCTATCGCAATACCCGCTCTCCAGCGATCCCGCAGCGCGTTATCGACAGGCCGCCCTCGGCCGAGTTGGCGCCAGATCAGAAAGATGAAGACAACCTGCCGCCCTACGATACGCTGGATGAAATCCTGGAGCGCTATATCGAGCGCGATGAAAGTGCTGAAGCGATTATCGCCGATGGCTTTGACCGCGACACCGTGTACAGGGTACTGCGCCTTGTCGATTTAAACGAGTACAAGCGCCGGCAAGCACCGATCGGTACGCGCATCACCGAGAGAGGCTTCGGGCGTGACCGTCGCTATCCCATCACTCAGAAATGGCCGATTGGCGATTGATAGACCGGAAATAAAAAAGGGCGCCTATGGCGCCCTTTTTTGTACCTAGCTGTCGCGACGACCTATTCTTCACTCTTGCTGCGGTTGTCAAAACGCGGCGGCTCATAGCGGTCAAACAGGCCGAAGGTGGCTTTATTGATAAATGAGCCTTCCTGTTCGATACCGACTTCGCTGATGAAGTTACCGTTTTTGTCGAGGTTGGGGTGGTCAGGATAGTTCTTGCGCAACACGGCAAGTGACTGCTCCGCCAGATCATCCATGCCTAACAGCAGATAGGCTTGCACCATTACCGCCAGTGCATCGGGCACTGCCGGTGTTTGCGGCAAATTTTCGATAACATAGCGCCCGCGGTTGGCCGCGGCCAAGTAGGCTTTGCGCTTGAAGTAGTAATTCGCCACATTGATCTCGTAGCGCGCGAGACGGTTGCGCAGGTAGATCATCCGGGCGCGCGCATCGTCGGCATACACGCTGTTTGGAAAGCGCTGCAACAGCTGACGAAAATCCTCAAAGGATTGGATCGCCGAACCCGGGTCGCGCTGAGTCATGTCAGTGGGGATGAAGCGCTCCAGCAGGCCCTCGCCCTCGGTGTAGTTCGAGAGGCCGCGCATGTAGTATGCGTAATCGACTTTCTCGTGCTGTGGGTGCAGGCGAATAAAGCGATCGGCAGCAGCGATCGCTGCCTCGTTGTCACCGCCGCGATAGTAGGCGTAGATAATCTCCAGCTGCGCTTGTTCGGCATAGGGGCCGAAGGGGTAGCGGCTTTCCAAAAGCTGCAGGTTCTGAATAGCCAGTGAAAAGTTCTTGCTGTTCAGGTAGCCTTGCGCGGTTTCGTATATCTCCCGCTCCGACAGTTCCTGTCGTTCAGGTTCGCTGGCGCAACCCGCGAGGGTGGCGATGAGAAGGAGTGCTAGGAGCTTGTTAAACGCTTTCATTTACCCGTTCCAAATGGCGGAAGAACCCCGCATTTGCGAGGACCTGCTATTTAACCACAGCGTGTCAGTGGTATAAAGAAGGCCTCGGAGAATCACTATGACAGAAACCATCAATCGCCAGGAAATCGTTCCCGCCGATCTCAACTATGCGCGTTTCGACCAGGCCGCCAGCGCCTTGTTCCCCGAATATTCGCGATCGCGCCTGCAAAGCTGGATAAAAGGCGGCCAATTAACGGCCAATCACAGCAGCTGCCGCCCTCGGGACAAGGTTCACGAAGGCGACGTGCTGACCCTGCAAGCGGAGCTGCAACCCGAGGGGCGTTTTGAGGCCGAGGCGATAGCGTTGGATATCGTCTATGAAGACGACGATATTATCGTGATCAATAAGCCCGCTGGCCTGGTTGTTCACCCGGGTGCCGGTAATCCCAGTGGCACCCTGCTGAATGCCCTGCTCAGTCACTGCCCCAGTATTGATAGCGTGCCGCGCGCGGGTATTGTTCACCGTCTCGACCGCGATACGACCGGGCTCATGGTGGTTGCCAAAACGCTGCAAGCCCACGCCGACTTGGTGGCGCAGCTGCATGCGCGCGATGTTCACCGCGAATACGACGCCGTTGTGATGGGCAGCATGACCGGTGGGGGTAAGGTTGAGGAGCCAATGGGGCGCCACCCACAGCAGCGCACAAAAATGGCGGTGGTGCAGTTTGGCGGCAAGGAGGCGATTACGCATTATCGCCTGCAAAAACGTTATCGCGACCACTGCCACGTGCGGTGTTTTCTTGAAACCGGCCGCACCCACCAGATTCGTGTGCATATGGCCCATATTCGCCACCCTTTGGTTGGCGACGCCACTTATGCCGGTCGGCCGCGCCTGCCCAAGGGCGCGAGCGATGCGCTGGTGAATATGCTGCGCAGCTTTCCCCGGCAGGCGCTGCATGCCCGTAAACTCGAACTCGAGCACCCCATTAGTGGCGATACCATGAGCTGGGAAGTGCCTTTGCCCGACGACATGAAAGCTCTTCTAGCCGTATTGGATGCCGAGGAAAAGTTGTGATTCGCGCCGCCTGGCCAGCGCCCGACAATGTGGTCGCGCTGACCACAACGCGGCACGCCCCAGCGGGCACTATCGGCGCCAGTGAAGGGGCGTATGCGGATTTTAACCTTGCCCAGCATGTTCACGACAAGCCGCTGGCGGTCGCCGCTAACCGCGCGGCACTTTTCCATCAATTGCAGCCGCAGGGCTTGCGTCGTATTCAATGGCTGAACCAAACCCACGGCACTGCCGTGTATCGATCTCGGGCCGACGTGCAGGCGCTGCCCGATGCCGATGCCGCCATCACAACGGACATCGGCCAGGCGCTTGCCGTATTAACCGCCGACTGCCTGCCGGTGTTGCTCTGCGACCGGTCAGGGCGTCAGGTGGCCGCTGTTCACGCGGGTTGGCGCGGTCTGTGTAGCGGTGTGGTCGCCAATGCCGTTGCCGCCTTTGATCGCCCCGCTCAGCAATTAATGGCGTGGTTGGGGCCGACGATTTCCCCTAAACACTTTGAAGTTGGCGAAGAGGTGCTACAAGCGTTTGAGTGCGAATTTTCCGGCCCGGATACCGCGGCCATTCGCGCCGCCTTTGTGCCGGTAGACGGTCACGCTGGAAAATATCTCGCCGATTTGTATCAATTAGCGCGGCTGCAGTTGAAATCGCTCGGTGTCGACGCCATCTATGGAGGAGAGTACTGCACGGTGGCCGACGAGGACCTGTTCTACTCCTATCGGCGACAGCCCCAGTGTGGGCGCCAGGCCAGCATTATTCTGTTGCGCGACAGCTAAAAATCTCTCCAGTCAGGCTTGAAAGCCAGCGAAGCATCCCCATCTAGTAAGTAGAAAGACCTTATTAATAGTGCGGTTATCGCTCTGCGTGAGCTGGGCCGCATGGATGGAGAGCCGCGAATGCGTATAGATCGATTTACCAACTCACTGCAAACCGCGCTGCAAGATGCCCAATCCTTGGCGCTGGGACGCGACCACCAATATATTGAAGCCGAGCACCTGTTGGCGGCGATGCTAAAACAGTCCGGCGGCGCGGTAAAACCCATGCTCAGCCAGGCGGGGGCGAATGCCGCTGCGCTGGACGCTGCGGTTAATGACGCCCTGGACAAGCTACCCCGTGTCGAGGGCAACCCTGGCGATGTTCATGTATCGCAGGGCCTGGCGCGGGTATTTAATATCAGCGACAAACTTTCCCAACAACGCGGCGATGCCTACATTTCCAGCGAGCTTGTGGTGTTGGCGATGCTGGAGTCGGCGACGTCGATTAGCAAAGTGATGAAAGAGGCTGGCGTAGAGAAAAGCCGCCTTGAATCCGTGATAGAACAATTGCGAGGAGGGCAGTCGGTGAACGACGCATCGGCCGAGGAAAATCGTCAGGCCTTGGATAAATACACCATTGATCTGACCGAGCGCGCTGAGTCGGGCAAGCTGGATCCGGTGATCGGCCGTGACGATGAAATTCGCCGCACAATTCAAGTGTTGCAGCGCCGTACCAAGAACAATCCGGTGCTGATCGGCGAGCCGGGCGTGGGTAAAACCGCCATCGTTGAGGGCTTGGCGCAGCGCATTATTAACGGTGAGGTGCCCGAGGGCTTAAAAGACAAGCGCGTGCTGTCTCTGGATTTGGGGGCACTGCTTGCCGGCGCCAAATTTCGCGGTGACTTTGAAGAGCGCCTGAAGTCGGTGCTTAACGAACTCGCCAAGGAAGAGGGGCGGGTCATCCTGTTTATCGATGAACTGCACACCATGGTCGGTGCCGGTAAAGCTGACGGCGCGATGGACGCAGGCAATATGCTCAAACCTGCGCTGGCGCGCGGTGAGCTGCACTGTGTGGGCGCCACAACGCTGGACGAATACCGCCAGTACATCGAAAAAGATGCGGCGCTTGAACGTCGTTTCCAGAAAGTCTTGGTGGACGAACCCTCTGAAGAGGACACCATCGCGATACTGCGTGGCCTGAAAGAGCGCTACGAGGTGCACCACGGCGTCGACATTACTGACTCCGCTATTATTGCGGCGACCAAGCTGTCGCAGCGATACATCACCGACCGCCAGTTGCCGGATAAAGCCATCGACCTGATCGACGAGGCGGCCAGCCGTATTCGCATGGAGATCGACTCCAAGCCCGAGGTGATGGACAAGCTGGAGCGCCGCTTGATCCAACTGAAAATTCAGCGTGAAGCGGTGAAGAAAGACGACGATGAGGCGGCTAAGAAGCAACTCGCCTTACTCAATGCCGATATCGATAAAGTGGAGAAGGAATTCGCCGATCTCGACGAAGTTTGGAAGGCTGAGAAGGCGACCCTGCACGGCAGCGCGCAGATTAAGAGTGAGCTCGAGCAAGCTAAGCTGGACCTGGAGGCCGCGCGTCGCAGTGGCGACCTAACCAAGATGTCGGAGCTGCAGTACGGCGTGATCCCCGATATGGAAAAGCGTCTTGCATCGGCAGATGCCGCAGAGCACGGCGAAATGCAGCTGCTGCGTAACAAGGTCTCGGACGAGGAAGTCGCCGAGGTGGTATCGCGCTGGACGGGTATTCCCATCAGCAAGATGCTGGAGGGCGAAAAAGACAAGCTGCTGCGCATGGAGGAGGCGCTGCACAAACGCGTTGTCGGGCAGAGCGAAGCGGTGGACGCCGTTTCCAATGCGGTGCGCCGCAGTCGCGCGGGCCTGAGTGACCCGAATCGCCCCAATGGCTCGTTCCTGTTCCTGGGGCCAACCGGTGTGGGTAAAACCGAGCTGTGCAAGGCGCTGGTAACCTTCCTGTATGACAGCGAAGAGGCGATGGTCCGTATCGATATGTCGGAGTTTATGGAGAAGCACTCCGTTGCCCGCTTAATTGGTGCGCCTCCGGGCTACGTTGGCTATGAAGAGGGCGGCTACCTTACTGAGGCGGTGCGTCGTCGCCCTTATTCGCTGTTGTTGCTGGATGAGGTTGAAAAGGCCCACCCCGATGTGTTCAACATCCTGCTGCAGGTGCTCGACGATGGCCGCCTGACCGATGGTCAGGGCCGCACGGTGGATTTTCGCAACACGGTGATTGTGATGACCTCGAACTTGGGTTCCGATGTGATTCAGGAAATGACGCGCGGCGGTAGCGACTACCCGGCGATTCGTTCCGCGGTGCTCGACGTGGTATCCGGCCACTTCCGTCCAGAGTTCGTTAACCGCGTCGATGAGCTGGTGGTATTCGAGCCGCTGGGCAGAGAGCAAGTGCGTGAAATCGCGCATATCCAGCTGGGTATACTCAATAAACGGTTGGCAGAGCGGGAATTGTCACTGGTGCTCAGCGATGCGGTGATGGATCGCCTGGCGGATGTGGGCTTTGACCCCGTATTTGGTGCCCGCCCGCTCAAGCGTGCGATACAGCAACAGCTGGAAAACCCCTTGGCGCAGCGTCTGCTGCAGGGGGAGTTTACCCCGGGCCAGCAAATTCGCGCAGAACTTGATGGAGATCAATTGGCATTTAAGGCGGCTACGCTACAGTAGACCTGCGACAAAACATACCCACCCTTATCAGTTGCCCGGCTCCCACCGGGCTTTTTTTTGCCCGTAGTTTTTTCCAGAGCCTGTTATTCGCAGTGCACTTTAATCGCGTCTTGAGCACGCAGTTTTTGCACCTCAATTTCTTCCGGCGTCAGGTAGCGGACTTCGCCATTCTTCCCGGTTGCGCGAATTCGCGCCCCGGCTGCATTCAGTGATTGCATATTGCTCTTCGCCTGCTGGCAAATTGCCGGGTCCTTGGGCGGAAGCACTTCCATTTTTGCGTCCGGGGATAAGTCCTGCTCGGACTCAGGTGGGGGCGTTGTTGAATCGTTAGCGCTTTCAGTCGCGGCTGAGCGTTTGCCGGTTTGCGATTCGATAAACTCGTAGGCTTTCCCTACCGGGGGTTTTTGGCTGAAGTGCACCTCGCCCTCTGCATCGGTCCAGCGGTAGTAACCGGACTTGGCCGCAAGGGCGGCGTGGCTGGTCAATAAGCTCACACTTATCAGGGATAAAAACAGCAAATTTCTGCGCATATTCAGCGGCCACAACAACATAATTGATGGGCTGATTATGGCAGATTCTAGCGGGGCCGCAAAAAGCGCTGTCACAAAACCACAAAACAGCCAGATTGCCAGAAAAAACACGGTCTTGGCGCACCCATTGCCTTGACAAAAAACAGGTGAGGTTAAAAAATATACCGTCCTCCCAATTAGGGTGGCGATGGCTGTTTTCCGCGCTGCTTACCTGCGGCCAATATACAGAGTGTGACTAAAGCTGTTGCACTGCTACTCAAGGTAGTTCCATTCACTCTGCAGACACATGACCTGTGTTGCGAGATTGCCCGCTTTGCGTACCCCGCAAAGCAAAGATAGCCGCTAGCAGCGGCATTAGGCGATTCGCCCGAGCACCAGCAAATGTGCTCGGAAGGTATGTGTTTCGGCATCTAGGCGTTCACATTGAGCGTTTCCGGTGGGCAGCCGGAGGCGTAGCGACGGAATTTAAGTTTCAAACTGAAGCGAGGGTCTTTCAGTGGAGTTGTTATCTGGCGGCGAAATGATCGCACGTGCTTTGGAAGACGAAGGTGTTGAGTTCATCTTCGGCTACCCCGGCGGTGCGGTATTACATATTTACGATGCGCTTTTCAAAAGTTGTAAGGTGCCGCATATTCTGGTGCGCCATGAGCAGGCGGCCACCCATGCGGCAGACGGTTATGCCCGTGCCACGGGTAAACCCGGTGTGGTGCTGGTGACATCCGGCCCCGGAGCCACCAATGCCATTACCGGTATTGCCACGGCGTATATGGATTCTATTCCGATGGTGGTACTTTCCGGGCAGGTGATGAGTCACCTGATCGGTGAGGATGCCTTCCAGGAAACCGACATGCTCGGTATTTCGCGGCCGATTGTGAAGCACAGCTTCCAGGTGACGAAAACCGAAGAGATCCCCGAGATGATCAAGAAGGCGTTTTATATCGCCTCCAGCGGTCGCCCCGGGCCGGTTGTTGTGGATCTGCCGAAAGATCTCACCAACCCCCATGACAAGTACGAGTACAACTACCCGAAGAAGGTGAAGCTGCGGTCCTACACGCCAGCGAGCCGTGGGCACAGTGGGCAAATTAAAAAGGCGGCGAGCCTGCTGCTGGCGGCCAAGCGTCCGGTTATATACGCGGGCGGTGGTGTGGTGCAAGGCAATGCCTCACCGCAGCTGCGCGAGTTGGCCCAGGAGTTGAATTTCCCTGTTACCAATACGCTGATGGGCCTTGGTGCCTATCCTGGCAGTGATCGCCAGTTCCTGGGGATGCTCGGGATGCACGGTTTCTATGAAGCCAATAACGCCATGCATCACAGCGATGTGATTCTGGCGGTGGGCGCGCGCTTTGATGACCGGGTGACGAACACCACGAGCAAGTTCTGCCCGGGTGCCAAAATCATTCACATCGATATCGATCCAGCGGCGATCTCTAAAACAGTCAACGCCGATGTTCCCATCGTTGGCCCCGTCGATTCGGTGTTAACTGAATTGATTGCGCTGGTGCGTGAGCTGCGTGCCGAGGAGCCGACGCTGCCGGATCAAGATGCGCTGGGTCACTGGTGGAAGCAGATCGACGAGTGGCGTGACCACCACGGCCTGTGGACGGCGCCGTGCTACGATACGACAACGCCCTACATCAAGCCTCAGCAGGTTATCGAAACGTTGTGCAAGGTAACCGGTGGCAAGGCCTTTGTGACCTCGGACGTAGGTCAGCACCAAATGTTTGCTGCGCAGTACTACAAGTTCGACGAGCCGCGCCGCTGGATCAACTCCGGTGGTTTGGGAACGATGGGCTTTGGCCTGCCAGCCGCGATGGGTGTTAAGTTGGCCTTCCCGGATGCGGACGTTGCCTGCGTTACCGGTGAAGGCAGTATTCAGATGAATATTCAGGAACTGTCTACCTGTGCGCAGTACAAGATTCCCGTGAAAATCCTGAACTTGTACAACGGCTACTTGGGCATGGTTAAACAGTGGCAGGACATGCAGTACGACGGTCGCTACTCAGAAAGTGTCTATGAAGACTCATTGCCAGACTTTATCAAGCTGGCCGAGGCCTACCAGCACTCGGGGGTTAAGGTCACGCAGCTGAGTGATCTGGAAGAGGCGATGAAAGAAGTCTTCGCCCGCAAGAATGAGTTGGTATTCATGGACATTCATGTCGACCCGCACGAGCACGTGTACCCCATGCACGTGGCCCCGAATGGCTCGATGCGCGACATGTGGTTGAACAAAACGGAGCGAACCTAATGCGGCGGATTATTTCAGTACTTATGGAAAATGAGCCCGGCGCACTGTCGCGTGTTGTCGGGCTGTTCTCTCAGCGCGGCTACAACATCGAAACGCTGAATGTGGCGCCGACTGAAGACCCAACGATGTCGCGGCTGACGCTGACAACGATTGGCGACGATCACAAGATCGAACAGATCACCAAGCATCTCAATCGCTTGGTTGATGTGGTGAAGTTGGTCGATTTGTCAGAGGGCGCGCACATTGAGCGCGAGCTGATGTTGGTGAAAGTGCGGGCGACAGGTGCGCAGCGCGCTGAGATCAAGCGCTGCACTGACATCTTCCGCGGACAGATTGTCGACGTCGGCCCCAGTGTCTACACCATTCAGGTGACCGGCGCAGCGGACAAGCTGGACTCCTTCCTGGAGGCCGTTGGCGAAGCTGCCATTATGGAAGTAGTGCGCAGTGGTGTGTCGGGTATTGCCCGTGGCGAGAAAGTGCTGAGTTTGTAGTTGCGACTTGGCCAGTAAAAAAAGGCGCCCTTGGGCGCCTTTTTTTCGGCTGGAATGATTAGCTGGCCATATTTTCCGGGCCCCAGAAGGCGCGCATAGACACGACTTTGCCTTCGGCATTGAATTTGAACACATCAATCACATCGATACTCATGCCTGGCCCCTTCACTTGAAAAGGGAAGGCCACTTCGCTGCCGGCACAGCGCGGCGTGCCGCTCAGTTGCAATTTAATCCCTGCGCTGAGTGCGCCCTCATAAAATGCCACAATCGCGTCGATACCATTGTGAATGTCGCTTCCCACGGGGTCTTCGACTGTCGCATCGGCGGTGTAGAGTTCTTTAATAATGTTGATGTCCGCCGTTTCAAAGGCATCGACATAGCGCTGCACGGCATTCAGTTTATCTTGGACTTCCATAGTGGGCTCCTGTCTGTGATTCGCCCAGTATAATGATGGCCTCTCGGCACCGTAATGACGAATACGGTCAAGGCATTGCCGATGGCGTGCAGCGTGTTTCAGGACAAGTGGCGCGCGATATATTCAGCCATATAGTCACGCAGGCACTTCGCCTTGGCGCTCAATAGGCGGCCGCTTGGCCACACCGCAAAGAGCTCCCGCGGCTCCCCCTGCCACTGGCGCAACACCTGCACCAGCTGCCCGGAGTCGAGCTCGGGTTTCACCTCGCTAAGCGGCAGCAATGTGATCCCCTGTGCGTCGACAGCCATGTATTTGGCGAAAGTGGTGTCGTTAAACTGAGCGACAAAACGCGGGAGGATTTCCTGAAGGTTCCCTGTCTCAACGTGGCGCAGTGTCCATTTGCTGGAAATGGTGGTGCCGACTAAACGGTGGTCTTTCAATTCGCTGGGGTGCTGTGGCTCGCCGGCTTTGTTCAGGTAGCTGGCTGCTGCCACGACCACCTTATCGATCTGCCCCAGCTTCTTTTGATACAGCGACGAGTCAGCTTGAGGGCCGATGCGCAGGGCGATATCTGCCTTGGTTTTAATCATATCCTGCAGTTGGTTGCTCAGTTGCAGCTCGAGCTGAATGTCGGGGTAGTCGCGGGTAAAGCCCAGCCACATGGGACGCAGTGTGCCGTGAGAAATATTGCTTGGCGCGAGGACCCGCAACTTTCCGCGCAGCTGTTGCATGTCACTGCGCAGCTGCTGCCGTGTTTGGTCAAATTGTTCAATTAATTCGGCGTAGGCGTGGTATAGCGCCTCGCCGTCGACGGTGAGCACGCATTGGCGGGCTGAGCGCTGCAGCAATTTATACCCCAGCTGGTATTCCAATTTTTGCAGTCGGCGGGTCACCGTGGCTGGCGGTAGCCCCAGATGCTTGGCTGCATTGCCGAGGCCGCCCTGCTGAGCGATATGGATAAAAAGTGCGATATCGTCATACATATATAATTTCAAATATGAAATATAAGCTTATTAAACTTTGTATAGTTCCTTAAATGGTAACTGACTTATCATAGGCGTTATGTCCTTGTTGGGCAAAAAAATCTACGCCGAGCAACTGGCTCGCAAAGGAGGACGCCGTGATACCGCAACGATACGCTGGCTATGTATTTGCTTTTTTCATGTCTTTTATCATGTCAGGGGTGATGTCGCTGTTTATTTCCCTGATCAATATTGGCGCGGTCGACGGTATTGTCGGTATTTGGCTGCGCGCCTGGGCGTTGGCATTTACGGTGGCTTTTCCCACGGTAACGGCGGTGTCACCGTTGGTTCGCCGCCTGGTGGTGATCTGTGTTGAAGCACCAAAGTCTGAGGCGAATCCCGGTGGTGTGCCGGGGTCAAATTGATAGCGCGGTAGTCGCCGCGCGTGTGGAAGGGGTAGGGAAATGGACGCGGAGTTTTGGCACAAAAAATGGGCGGATAAAGATATCGCTTTTCATACGTCGGGGGCGAACCCGATGCTGGAGCGTTATTTCTCTGCCTTGGCCCTGAGCAGAGGAGCGCGTATTTTTCTGCCCCTGTGCGGGAAAACACGTGATATTGCGTGGCTTCGACAGCAGGGGATGCACGTCGCTGGCGCTGAATTAAGTCGCATTGCCGTCGAAGAATTATTCAGTGAGCTAGGTGAAACGCCGGTGATCTCCGAGCTCGGTGAGCTCAGCGTCTATGCTGCCCCCGGGTTGGATATCTACCTGGGTGACATCTTTGCACTAACAGCGCCCCTACTCGGGGCAGTTGATGCCATCTATGATCGAGCCGCACTGGTCGCTCTGCCAACAGAAATGCGCGAGCACTATACACAACACCTCATTCAAATGACCGATGCGGCCCCGCAGTTATTGGTGAATTATGACTACCAGCAAAGCGCGATGCCGGGGCCGCCATTCGCCATTAGTGACGACGAGCTAAACAGGCACTACGCGCAGCGCTATACCCTTGAGCCATTGCACTGCGAGTCGGTGCCTGGGGGACTCAAGGGGCAATGCCCTGCACAGGAGAAAGTCTGGCTGTTGACTCCCTGAGGTTGGGGCGGATGGTAAACGCTGCAACCAGAGGGTGATGTTATGGCCGGCATGCGCAAGCAAAGGGTCGAGGTTAACGGGATTCACTTACACATTCGGTGTCAGGGAGAAGGCCCCTGGGTTGTGCTTTGCCATGGTTATCCCGGTCATTGGTCAAACTGGCGCAGCCAAATGCAGGTTCTGGCCGATGCTGGTTATACCGCTGTGGTGCCCGATATGCGCGGCTACGGTCAGAGCAGCCGCCCAGGTGATGTCTCGGCCTATAACATGAACCAGCAAATTGGCGATATGTGCGGCTTGCTGGATGCGTTTGGTATTCAACAAGCGGTGTTTGTCGGGCAGGATTTTGGTGCATCACTGGTGTGGAATCTCGCCCTCCGGCAGCCCGAGCGCGTTCGGGCTGTGGTCGGTATTAGCGTGCCCTTTGATCACGATTACTACGGCCGCAGCTGTATGGGGCATTTGCCTGACGCACAACTGCAGGCGCTCCATGCCGACTCCCTGCTGGTAGCATCGCCACTACATCCGCCCAGTGTGGGTTTTGCTGCAATTGCAGAGCAGCAATTTTTACACGCGCAGTATTTCCAGCGCCCCGGTGTGGCCGATCGCGAGCTCGGCCATAATGCCAGCGAATTTTTACGTCGCATATACTGGGCGTTAAGCGCCGAGGGCAGCCTCGGCGATTGGGCGAGCTTCCCGTCCCAGGGCACCGCGTATCTGGATGTGCTGCCACCGGCACCGAGCTTGCCGTGGCCGTGGATGAGTGAGAACGATATGGCGGCCATCGTCGACGATTATTTGCGCGCCGGTGCCGATAACGCCTTCAGTGGTGCCTTGGCAAGCTACCGGGTGGCCGACGAAAATTGGCACATCGGCGCGGCCTACGCTGCGCAGAATATTACCGTACCTGCACTTTTTATTGCCGGTGAATCCGACCCCGTGGTGGCCTCGTTAGATGATGAGATGGTCGCGAGAATGCGTCAGCGTATTCCCGATTTGCAGCCACTCGTTCTGGTGCCGGATGCCGGTCACTTCGTCCAATTGGAAAAGCCAGAGCCAGTAAACAGCGCCATTAGCGCGTTTTTAACCTTGCTCGCGGCAGGGGCGTGAGCCACTTGAAATCCGGTTTTTCGTCCCGATAACTACTGTTGTGGATGAAAGAGGAATTGTCGTGACGGCGAGCCAACAACTGCCATGCCCTGCGTGCGGGGCGATCAATCGTATACCCGACAGTCGTTTAGATGACGGCCCGGTATGCGGAAAATGCCGTGCGCCATTATTAGATGGACAGGTCGTCACGGCGGACAGCGCAACCCTGCAGCGCTTCCTACAGCACAGTAGCCAGCCGGTAGTTGTGGATTTTTGGGCGCCGTGGTGCGGCCCCTGCAAAAGTTTCGCGCCGGTGTATAGCAGCGTTGCCGCAGAAGAAGCGACGCGTGCGCGCTTTCTGAAGGTGGATACACAGGCCCAGCAACAGGCAGCGGCAGCTTATCAAATTCGCTCCATTCCCACGTTGGTCGTGTTTCACCAGGGGCGAGAAATCGCTCGGCTGTCAGGCGCTTTGCCGAAGGCGCAATTTCAGCAGTGGCTGCGCCAGCATGTGCCCACGGCGTAGCGTGGGCGACGACTTTTTCGCAATAAATCAGTGGGCGCTAAAGGCCTGCACGCAGTAGCCTTTGTTAATGGCCTCTTGAACTTGCGGGTCCTTCTCCAAGGCGGCGTCGACCTTGATCTGCCTGCGCTTAAGCACCTTTACGTCGCGAAAGCCCTCGCGCATCACAAATAGGGTTGCGAGCTGCTCTGCGCCAAACAGGTCTTTAAAGTCGATGTAGACAATAAAGGGCACTTCCTCGTCTTTTTTAAACTCACCTTGGTCCTTGCGTGAGCTGGCGTTCATGGAAAAAAGAAACATCGGCGCTCTCCTGTCGGTGGCAACTTAGCTGATAATGGCCAGTCGCAGCGCGTGGGTATTTAGCCGCAAGGCCCCGAGATGAGTACGGCCCTGTTCGGTTTCACTATCGAAGCGCTGCACGGCCTGCTCGTCAATGTCTGGATTGCGCTCGGCAAGTGCCAGTAGTCTCGCACGTTCACTGCTGCGCGCCTGCTCGTAGGCGGTTAGAGCCTGCTCGCGCCACTGACTTTCCAGCTGTTTGGCAATGCCCTCCACGTTGTTTAGCAACGCGGTTAAGGGTTCGCGGATTTGCCGCATTAACGCCGGCACCAGGCCTTTCTTAACGTGTTGGCAGAGGCTGTTGAGTTGGGCGTGGCTGACCTTGTCACTGAGTTGCCGGCCCTGAGTATCCAGCAAAATCCGCTCACTCTGGGCGGGCAGGAAGCGATCGAGTGCCAATGCCGCAGGGGCTTGCAGCGAAGGGTTAAAGAAGGTTTCCAACAGCATACTGCCGGCGGGTAAGCCCTTCACCGCGAGAGTGCACATTGTGGCACTGCCGAAATCGCCGTTGGCGATCAGCTCCATGGCATCGCGCAGTAGCGGGTGCTCCCAGGTGAGAAACGCCATGTCCTCGCGGCTCAACGCGCGACGTCGGTCGAAAGTGCCGGTCAGGCCTTCCTCGGGTAACTGTGGGAAAGCATCGCTGAGCATATGATCGCCGGGCCGAAGGATAATAGCCTGGTCACTGTGGTCTTCGTGCTCGAGGCCAAACTGGTCAGCCAGTTGTTCCAGGTAGGCGGCCAGCTCCTCGCTGCGTTGCTCTTCAGCCACTTGTGCTACCAGCGCGTCAGCCTGGTCGCGGCGGCAGGAATTTAATTCCAGCAGCTGATTGCGACCAGAGTGCAGCTCAGCGCGTAGGCTTGCTGCGGTGCTTGCCGCTTCTGATAGCAGGGCATCGACGGCTTCGGTGGAATCTTCCAGCGCCGCGACCAGCTGGCTTTCATAGCGCTGCATCATGGCGCTACCGATCGTGCACGGTTCGGTAAATATGGCCATGGCGTCGCGATACCAATTCAGCAGCGCTTGCTGGGCACTGCCGCTGTAGTAGGGCACATGAATATTGACATCCCCTTGGCGGCCAATGCGATCCAGGCGACCAATACGCTGCTCCAGCAGGTCCGGGTTCAGGGGAAGGTCGAATAGAACGAGGTGTTCGGCAAACTGAAAGTTGCGGCCCTCGCTGCCGATTTCGCTGCATACCAAAAGCTGAGCGCCGTCGTCGGGATCGGCAAAGTAGGCCGCCGCGCGGTCGCGCTCCATCAGGCTCATTTCTTCGTGGAAGACCGCACTGGCAATACCGCGGCGCAACCGCATGTAGAGCTCGAGCTCGCGGGCAGTATTGGTATCGGCGCAAATCAGCAAGCAGCGAGCGTCGGGCTGGCCGAGGAGGAATTTTTCCAGCCACTGCACGCGAGGGTCGGTGTCCGGCCAGTCATCTCCGAGCAGCGGTTCAGGGTGCAGGCGGTCGTGGAGCGGCAGCTCATCGGCCGCCGCGGTGTAGAGTGCAGGGGCCGATAACGGGTGCTCGTGAAGGGCCCGGGCGGGGAAACCACCCACTGAGGCGCGGCTGTTGCGAAACAAACTGCGGCCGGTGCCGAATCGATCGAGCAGTGCATCGACGACCGCCTGGCGATGGCTCTGCGGGTCATTGGCGAAAGCGGTGAGTAAGTCGCTATCCAGGTAGGAGCGCAACGCGTCTTGTAAGCCGCTGTCGGCGTCATTGTCGCGCACCCGGTTAATCAGCTCGCTAATGTCTGTGTAGTCGCGCTGCTCGTCGCGAAACGCCTGCAGGTCGTTGTAGCGCTCTGGGTCAAGCAGGCGCAGGCGCGCGAAATGGCCGTCGATACCGGCGTTCTCTGGGGTTGCCGTCAGTAGCAGCACAGAGGGGGTGGCGCTGCAGAGGGTTTCCAGCATGGCGTAGCCCGGCGTTTGCTCGCCGGTCTCCTGCCATTGCAGGTGGTGGGCCTCGTCAACTATCAGCGTATCCCAACCAGCGGCTTCAAGTTGGCTGACTCGGCGAGGGTGGCTGGCCAGCCAGTCGATTGATGCGATCAGCAGCTGCTCGCTTTCAAAGGGGTTTTGCTCGCGGGCTTTTTCTTCTTCCTCGTCGAAAAACACGCTGTCGGCGTCGTCGCGATACGGGTCGATTTCCCGGCAGCGGGCCTCGTCAAAAATACTGAAGTTCAGATTAAAGCGGCGGCGCATTTCCACCAGCCACTGGTGAACCAGGCTGTCGGGCACCAAAATCAGTACCCGCTGGATGCGCTCTTCCAGCAGCTGTTGGTGAAGAATAAGGCCAGCTTCGATGGTTTTGCCCAGGCCGACTTCGTCTGCCAGCAGCACGCGTGGCTGGTGTCGCTGGGCCACGTTGCGGGCAATATAAAACTGATGGGGAAGTAACTCGACGCGCGGGCCGAGCAGCCCTCGGCTGTGATTGGCGCGTGCGCGATTGCGTTGTTCAAGCGTGCTTACGCGCAACTCGTAGCGTTTGGTGTGGTCGAGCTGTCCGGCCAATAGGCGGTCACGCGCGCTGTGAAGTTGAATTTGCGCGCTGAGGATTTGCTCCGGAATGGGCTGCAGTTCGCCGTTGCTGTCGGCGGCAAAATACACCAGGCAGCCATTGTGTTCCTGAACGTCTTCAACCGTCATTGGCGGCAGTTCGGGCACATTGATTTCATCGCCAGGCTGAAACTGCACGCGCGACAGCGGCGCGCGATCCGCAGCGTAGGTACGCTCTTCCTCGGCGGCGGGGAAGGCGATCACCACCCGGCGGTTAGCTGCTTCAAGAATGATGCCGAGGCCAAGGTCTGGCTCGGGGGTACTAATCCAGCGTTGGCCGGGATAAAAAGTCTCTGGCATAACGGGCTTTGGTCTAGTCTCGTCGGGCGATTTTCGGGCAGGCATCTTACGCGTCGCAGCCGCTAAGGGGAAGGCTTGGCGCCCCGGGGAAGTCGGGAATAGGGCCACTTTTCGGCCATAGACTTTAGTCGCATGCACAGCTGTAAACGCTGGGGTAGACTGGGCCGTCGACTGCAATAACGAATAAGAGGCATACAGTGCCAGCAAATCAGTGGGTCATGCTACTGGCCTTTCTCTATTTTGGGGTGTTGTTTTTCATCGCCTGGTGGGCTGACCGCCGCGCCGAATGGCCGCGTCGTTTTCGACCGTTAATTTACAGCTTGTCTCTCGCGGTATATTGCAGCTCCTGGACCTTTTTCGGTGCCGTGGGCGAGGCCGTGGAGAGTGGCTGGGGCTTTTTGCCAATTTACCTCGGGCCAATTTTGCTGTTTGTGGTTGGCTGGCCGTTTTTGCGTCGCCTGTCGGTGATGAGCACCCGCAATCGGGTAACGTCGATTGCCGACTTCATGGGCTCACGCTACGGCAAGAACCAACTGTTGGCCGCGCTGGTGACCTTTCTGGCGGTATTGGGGAGCCTGCCGTATATCGCCCTGCAATTGAAGGCGATTACTCAGGCGTGGACCAGTGTAAAGCACTTGTGGGACCAGCGCGCCGAAGATGTGGGCTCGCAGAGCTTTACCGGCGAGATGTTTGGCACGGTGTCATTTGTCGACCCCGGGAGCACCAGCTTTATCGCGGCGTTAATACTTGTGCTGTTTACCGTTGCATTTGGTACGCGCGTTGTCGAGAAGCGGCAGCGACATCGCGGCCTAATGGCGGCGGTAGCGATTGAGTCCATCGTTAAGCTGGCGGCATTTGTCATGGTAGGGGTATTTGCGCTGGGCTTGCTGTGGAGCAGTGACTCGGCCCCATTACACTGGGGGCATTTTTCGCAATTACCGGATCTGACCAACTTTTTTACGCAGATGCTGTTGGCTGTGGCGGCAATTGTTTGCCTGCCCCGCCAGTTTCACGTGATGGTTGTCGAGCACCACAGCCGCCGTGATATGCGCCTGGCTCGTTGGATTTTTCCGCTGTATTTGCTCGCCTTTTGCGCAATGATCGCACCCATTGCGATCGCGGGAATGAGCTTGCTGCCCAGTGTGGGCACCGCCGACATGTTGGTGGTTTCGCTGCCATTGCATATGGGGAACAACCAGCTGGCGGTTATCGCGCTGCTAGGCGGGATGTCAGCCGCTACCGGCATGGTGATTGTCGCCTGTGTGACTTTGTCGGTAATGGTCTGTAATGAATGGCTGGTGCCACTCTGGCAGCGCTTTCGTCAGGGGCACGAGATCAACGCTCGGTGGTTGCAGCAAGTGCGGCGCATTGCCATTGCGGCGGTACTGTTTGCTGCCTGGCTGCTGGAGCAGCAGCTCAGTGCTCACGGCGGCCTCGCTTCACTTGGTTTGTTGTCGTTCGCCGCCGCAGCGCAGCTGTTGCCCGGTATTATCGGTGCCCTGTACTGGAATCGGGGGCATGCCAAGGGGGTAGTGGTTGGCCTGCTAGCCGGTGGCTTTTTATGGGCCTACACGCTACTACTGCCGGCGGTGCTGGGGCAGGACCACAGTGTGGTGAGCAGCGGCCCGATGGGCTGGCAATGGCTGCGTCCGGAAGCGCTGATGGGCTTTGATTTTGGTGACGCGCTGAGTCACGGCGTGTTTTGGAGTCTGGCCGTCAACAGTTTGCTAATGGTGCTGATCTCCCGGCGCTGTCGTTTTAGCAGCATCGATATGCGTCAGGCACGCAGTTTTACCGAGGTGCGGGTCGAGCGCCGCCAATTACAAGCGGAGTTGGAACTCACTGATATCGATGCCTGGCAGCTTCACCGCCTGTTAGTGCCGCTACTCGGAGACGGGCGCAGCGAGCGAATGTGGCAGCGCTTTGAGCAGCGACTGGGCCATCGCCTATTGCCCAGTGACCGCGTGCCGCGCTTTGTTATTAAAGACGTCGAAGAGTCGCTGGCTTCGATTGTCGGCGCGGTGTCGGCGCACCGAACACTGGAACTGCTGGCCAAGCGCAAGCCGCTGGATATCGATGAATTTGTGTCGCTGATCGGGACGACCTCGCGGCAAATTCAGTTTGGTCAGGATCTGCTGCAAATCACGCTAGAGACTATCCCACAAGGGGTTAGCGTGGTCGACGGTAACCTCAACCTGGTCGCCTGGAACCAGCGCTATGTCGATCTGTTTAATTTTCCTGAGCGCCTGCTTTATGTCGGTTGCCCAATTGCCAAGATCTACCAATACAATGCCGAGCGTGGTTATTTGCACGATGCCGATAGCGATGTTGATGCGGCGATTCGGCGGCGCCTGGGGCTGCTGCAGGGGGCAAAACCCTATCGCCTGGAGCGCCTGCTACCCAATGGTCTGGTCATTGAAATTTGCGGCACTCCGATGGCGAATGGTGGCTATGTAACCACCTATACCGATATCAGCGAGTACCGGCGAATCTTTAACGAGCTGGAAGCCGCCAAGTCGCAATTGGAGGAAAGGGTGGCAGCTCGAACCTCCGAGCTAGAGACCGTGAATCAGTCCCTGGAAGAGGAAAACGCCACGCGAGCGCGCATTGAGCGGGAATTGAATACCGTTTACGCCAGTAAAAATCGCTTTTTGGCATCGGCCAGTCACGACCTATTGCAACCCATCAATGCTGCCAGGCTTTTCACCGCCGCGTTGTCGGGCAAAGTGGAAGAGCAGGCGGCTGGCGCCAGTTCGCTAAGCAGTGATGTGAAACACATTGACGAAGCACTGGCCGGCGCGGAAACCCTGATTACCTCCCTGCGCGAAATTGCGCGCCTGGACTCCGGGAGAATGCAGCCCCAGCTTGAAAGCTTTGCCATACAGTCATTGCTCGACACCATGGGCCGTGAGTTTTCGGTGATTGCTCAGCGCAGCGGCCTGACGTTGCGCGTTGCACCGTGTTCGCTTTGGGTTCGCAGTGACCGCCACTTACTGCGCCGGGTAGTGCAAAATCTGCTTAGTAATGCCCTGCGATACACCCCGCAGGGCACGGTGTTATTGGGTTGTCGGCGACAGGGAGAGCAACTGAGTATTCAGGTGCTCGATACCGGACCGGGTATTGCCGAGCAGGATCAGCAACGTATTTTTGACGAGTTTGAGCGCGCAAACGACGCCGCTCACCGTGAAACTGAAGCTGGCCTGGGACTGGGTTTATCGATTGTTCGCCGTATTAGTAGCCTGCTAGGGCATGACTTGCGCATGGTTTCTGTTCCGGGGCGCGGCACGGTGTTCTCTATCACGGTGCCTATCGTCAATGCGGTTGCCGCGAGCGAAGCTGCTACGGTCGCCGAAGAGGCCCTGCAGTCAGAACTCGCGGGGCTAACGGTGCTGTGTGTGGACAATGAAGCGGCGATTCGCGCGGGAATGCAGAGCCTGCTGGCGCAGTGGCAGTGCCGCGTATTTGCCGGAGCATCGCTTAGCGATGTATTGAGTCAGTGGCCGCTGGATACGCCGCCCGATATTGTGCTGGCAGACTATCACTTGGACGGCGGTGAGACGGGGCTAGAGTTATTGCAAACCCTGAGCTATCACTGGGGCAAGTCGCTCCCGGCAATTGTTATCAGTGCCGACAACAGTGATGGGGTTCGCCGGTCGGTCATCGATGCGGGCTATCGCTTCCTTGCTAAGCCCGTTAAGCCGGCGGCGCTGCGTGGCTTAATGCGTAAAATGGCGAGGGGGCTGAGTTAGCGCATATAGGATATTTTGCGACATAGTTGCTGTGTCATAAAAACGTCGCCAGAGTTTCACAACCCTGCAATGGGGTTGTCACTTCTCGCCGGTCTAATGTCCGCTGTTTTTTAGGCAATCCACCAAAAACACCTCACTACAGCGGACTTACTATGACTTTCTCAATTTCCCGTCGTTTACTCGGCGGTCTTCTTTTTGCCAGCGCGCTAACGGCCTGTAACTCAGATAGCGACAGTTCCAGTGGCGCAAACTCCTCGCCGGTGCGTACCGAGCCATTCAGCATTGGTTTACTTCCGGATACCCAGGGCGGATCCGATGCACAGGGCCAGGCACACGTTGCGATGTATCCGATGCGGGAGGTGCTGAAACATCAGTCGGCCAAGGGCGTGGATTTAGTCATCGCTGTCGGTGACCTCACCGACAAGGGCAGCACGGTTGAATGGGACGAGTGGACATCGGTCGCCGAAGACTTCAGAGACGGCGGCATTGAATTTTTGCCGGTAATGGGCAATCACGAAATGAACTATGCCTACACGACGGAGTGGATTGCCAATATGCGCAACTACATTCCCGAGGACGCGGTGCACATGCCCGGTTACGAATGGGTGAACTACTACGTTGTGCGCAGCAACGTGCTCATTATTGGTCTGGCTTACTACAACCTGCCCTTGGCGATTGACTGGATAAAAGACGTGGTGGCTGAGAATGCCGATGTCGAGCACATTGTTGTTGCCAGTCACGACGGTTTGATCGGTGCGAAATACGGCCAGACTCGCGAGCAAATTGTAGAAGGTACCAAGGGCGATGACTGGGTATACGGTGTTCAAAAAGACATTCGTGAGTTCTTTGCTGAGCACGATGTTATTTATGTGCAAGGCCATGAGCATCAGTATCAGCGCTCGTTGATCTCCGCCACGACCATGCAAACAACCTTTCCCGCAAGCTCCACGCCTTCGGGAGGCAACTACCAAATGGGGGTGTATACCCAGATCATGGCGGGTAATGCCTCATACAAGGGCTATGAATTTCGCTATGGCGAGCGCGAGTTGGTGCAAGCGATCGTGTCTCAGAAAAATGCCACGTACAGTGAAAGCAAAGGCTCGGATCACTTTGACGTGAACTCGTCGATATTGCGCTTTGATGGCGACCGCATTGACTATCAGTCCTACTACGCGGAGCACCAGGCGCGCAGCAATGATTCAAGCCAGGACTTTGAGGCGCAGTGGGTGTTGATGGATCAGTTCTCGCGGGCCAAGAACCGCTGCGAAACCGTGGTCTATCCCAACTCGATTCCGGACGGCACGCGTTCAGTGCTGGTGTTCCAGACCGAATATATTACCGATACCTGCCTTGCTGATGACGGCTCGTCTGCGCGTTTGGTGGGTGGCGATAATGACACCTTTAACCGCACGGACACACGCACCCGCGATATGGAATATGTGCCCGGCTTCTCTCGCGCGGAATCCCTGATGGATTTAACGCGGCTCGCTTATCAGTGGCTGTACCAATACCACGAGAGTTGGACACCTAACTTGAATAATCGCTATCGCGCGGTGCCTGATGAAGCCGAGAATGTGCTGCTGATTCCTGAAACGACGATCGACCTGAAAGAACACGTGACCTTGAGCTGGCAAGGCAAGACCGCAGACACCTTGACGGATCGGTTGCTTATCAGCGGCATGCAAAACCAAACCGGGGTTTACCAGGGGGCTTATGGTGGTGAGCGGGATATTGCCGCTGATACCGGCCTGCCACTGTCGCAACCAGATGGCACGGCCAAGGCGCCCACCGTGTTGCCTGGCAGCGCGACACAGAGCTGGGATATCAGCACGGCCAAGGCCGACCCCTATGCGGTGGCTTTTACAGTGAATGAGTCTGTGCCCTTCGCCAGCAGTATTCTGGCGCAGAAAACGGCGCAAGGTTGGCAGGCTATCGCCACGCCGGAGTGTGTTGTTGAAAGTGCCTGGCAGGAAGGCTTTATCGGCGCCATGCCAAGCCGTGCAGCGGCTTGTGAGAGTCAGCCCCTGCTGGGTTACGATGCCAACGCCAGACAGTGGTGGGCAGTATTGGATGCCGATACCGAGATCGCGGTGATACGCCGCTAGGCCGTCGACGGTGCGGAGCCGCCTTGCGGCTCCGTTTACTCTACAGTGGGCGTGTTCACGTCTAACTGGCTCAGCATCAGTACGGCCTGTGTTCGCGAATGCACACTGAGTTTGCGAAAAATTTCAGTGATATGGGCTTTGATCGTGGCCTCGGTGACATTCAGCTCCCAGGCAATCTGCTTGTTCAGCAGTCCCTGCACCAAATAACTGGCAACGCGAAACTGCTGAGGCGTCAAGCTTGCCACGACCTCGGCGATCGATTTTTCATCGCTGCTGCTGGCTTGCTGATAACGCACATTTTCCGGCAGCCAGCGCTCTCCTTGTAGCACTTGTGCAATGGCGGTGCTGATCTGTTCTGGCGAACTACTCTTGGGCAAAAAACCGCTGGCGCCGTAATCAATGGCGCGGCACATCACTTCCTCGGTTTCAGAGGCAGACACTACCATAATCGGTATTTCCGGGTGCTGGGCCTCCAGGTGGACTAAGGCACTAAAGCCCTGTGCGCCGGGCATATGCAAGTCCAGCAGCAGTAGATCGATGTCGCTGTCTTCGTCGATGGCCTGTTGAAGGCTGCCGATATCGCCGACCTCGTCAATGCGTGCAGTCGGAAAGCTCGCGCTCAGGGCACCGCGCATGGCCGAGCGGAAAAGCGGGTGATCGTCGGCGATCAGAAATCGCTGGGTCATGGGGCCTCATTGTTCCGTTATTGTTTTTCGATTAGGCCAGTATAAAAAAGCCCCGCAGTGCGGGGCAAGCGCTTAGGAAAAGCCTGTGGTAAAGACCCGGCTTCTCGGGGTGGAGGAGAGAGTCACCACCCCGCATCTGCACATTCAGTTTACGCAGCGTTTTCGTTGATGTGTTGATGTCCCTCAATAAGCCGTGCAACAACTGAGGGATCGGCAAGCGTGGAGATATCGCCCAGGGCGTCGTACTCGTTGGCCGCGATCTTGCGCAGAATTCGGCGCATGATCTTGCCGCTGCGCGTTTTAGGCAGGTCGTCGGCCCATTGAATCACGTCGGGAGAGGCAATCGGGCCGATTTCGCGGCGCAGCCACTGCTTCAACTCTTGCAACAGGGCGTCGTCGCCTTGCTCGCCCTGCTGCAGGCTAACGTAGATATAAATGCCTTCGCCTTTGATCTCATGGGGGAAGCCAACCACGGCGGCCTCGGTCACTTTCGGGTGGGCAACCAATGCACTTTCCAGCTCGGCAGTTCCCATGCGGTGACCAGAGACATTGAGCACATCGTCCACGCGGCCGGTGATCCAGTAGTCGCCATCAGCATCGCGGCGGGCACCGTCGCTGCTGAAATAGTAGCCGTTGAAGGTGGAGAAGTAGGTATCGATAAAGCGCTGGTGGTCGCCAAAGATGGTGCGCATTTGCCCGGGCCAGCTGTTGCAAATGACCAGGTTGCCATCGGTGGCGCCGTCCAATACGTTTCCGTCGTTATCCAGCAGTGCTGGTTGTACACCGAAGAACGGCTGAGTGGCTGAGCCGGGCTTCAATTCTGTGGCGCCCGGCATCGGGGCAATCATCATGCCGCCGGTTTCGGTCTGCCACCATGTGTCCAGGATAGGGCAGCGGCCCTCGCCAAAGACGTCGTGGAACCAGCCCCAGGCCTCTGGGTTGATTGGCTCTCCGGCGGTACCGAGCAGGCGCAGTGACGCACGGCTGTTGGTAGCGGTGGCTTCCTCGCTCTTGGCCATCAGTGCGCGGATCACGGTGGGTGCGGTGTACAAGGTGTTCACCTGATATTTATCGATAATCCGGCCCAGTCGGCCGCAATCGGGGTAGTTGGGAACACCTTCATACATGATGCAGCTGGCGCCGTTGCTGAGCGGGCCATATACCGCGTAGCTGTGCCCAGTGATCCAGCCGATATCGGCCATACACCAGTAGACTTCGTCCGCTTTGTAGTCGAACACCGTATGGTGGCTCAGAGAGGTGTACACCATATAGCCGCCGGTGGTGTGTACCGCGCCTTTGGGTTTCCCGGTTGAGCCAGAGGTATACAACAGGAACAGCGGATCTTCGGCGTTCATCGGCTCGGGAGGGCAAACGGCTGACTGCTGCTCAACGAGGCTGTGGTATTCCACGTCGCGGTTGGCGCGCCAGTGAATATCGGCGCCGGTGTGCTTGAGCACCAGAACTTTTTCAACGCAGGCCGGAGAGCACAGTTCTATGGCCTCGTCGACGTTTTGCTTCAGGGGAACCGTTTTGCCGCCGCGACGACCTTCATCGGCGGTGATCACCAATGCCGATTGACCATCGCTAATGCGTCCTGCCAGCGCTTCTGGCGAGAAGCCGGCAAAAACCACCGAGTGCATGGCGCCAATGCGTGCACAGGCGAGCATCGCGAAAACGGCTTCCGGAACCATTGGCATATAAAGAGTAACCACATCACCTTTTTTAACGCCCAGGCTCTTCAGGCCGTTGGCGAGTTTGCTGACTTCTTGATGAAGTTCGTTATAGGTGAATTGTCGTGAGGCTTGGCCCTCTTCATCCGGCTCCCATTGCAGCGCGAGTTTTTCGCCGCGCTCACTGAGGTGCCGGTCTAGACAGTTTTCAGAGGCATTGAGTACGCCATCTTCAAACCACTTAATATAAAGATCGTTTTTATCAAAACTGCAGTTCTTTATTTTACTTGGTGCCTGGTGCCAGCTGATTCGTTCCGATACCTGCTTCCAGAACGCATCGGGGTCATTGACCGATTGTTCATACATGGCCTGGTAATCGTCTGCAGAGATGTAAGCATTCTCGCGAATCGACTCTTTGATGGGGTAGCGTTGCTCTGTCATGGCTGTGCCCTCGGTTCAAGGTGTGCGTTCTTGTTATGTCACACAGTATTCTCCGCGAGCGCTTTTTTCGCTATTAGACCTTGGTCGAGCGGCAGATCCCTCCCTTCTTAGACTTTCGTCGATATTTGACTAATGGCTAATACGCAGCTTTGCAAAGTCGGCCTATAACCTCTAGTGACACATAAAAACAACCGGGAGACACTCTTATGCAAAGCAATAAAAAGCGCACTTTCGCATCTCGATATCTACCTGCTCTTGCGGCACTGCCACTGGCCGTTGCCGCGGGCTCCGTTTCCGCTGAGTCGCTGGAGCAGCGCGTGCAGCGCTTAGAAGCGGCGCTGGCTGAATCCACGGCGCAGGCGTCGAGCAATACCAGCTTCAAGTTTGGCGGCTATATAAAACTTGATGCTATGGCGAGCCAATACAGCGGTGGTGAAAGAGCCTTGGCGGCTGTCGGCGATGACTTCCTCGTACCTTCCGTTATTCCCATCGGTGGTGAGTCAGGCGACGCCAATTTCGATATGCAAGCCACGTACTCGCGCATTTGGTTTAAAACGGCGACGCAGACCGATGCCGGTACCATCTCCACCCATGTGGAGATGGACTTCGGCGTTAACCAAATCGGCGATGAGCGGCTCAGTAATTCTGCGGTATCGCGTATTCGCCATGCCTTTGTAAGCTGGCAGTACGACAAAGACAGCTCCTTCCTTGCCGGTCAAACCTGGGGCACCTTCTTTAACGTGGCGAGCCTGCCGGAGACCCTCGACTTTGTTGGCCCGGTGGCCACGGTATTTGAGCGCCAGGCGCAGTTGCGTTGGACCCACGGTATGGGGAATGGCAGTTCGTTGATGGTTGCTGTGGAAAACCCGTCCACTGGGCTCTATGGCGGCACTAGTGGCGCCGCGGGCGGCGGTGATTTTGACAACAATAGTCTGCCCGATGTCGTTGTTCGTTATAACGGTAAATCAGGCGACCTGAGCTATAGCGTGGCAACGGTGCTGCGTGAGATTGCTTACAAAGAGAACTTTACCAATAACCTTGCGCAACCCATTGAAGGTGACGAGAGCGAGATCGGTTATGGGGTGAGTTTCTCGGGTAAATGGCAGCTGGGTCAGGATGACCTCAAGTTCCAGTTGAACGCCGGTAACCTCGGCCGCTACCTGGGTTTGCAGAGCTTCCGCGATGGTTACATTGAAAGCAATGGCGATATCGATCTGCTGGACACTGTGGGTGGCTTTATCGCCTACCGCCACTTCTGGGCACCCAAGTGGCGCAGCAGCTTTGTGTTGTCAGCCAGCGAAGCCGACCAGCCCAGCAACGCGCCCGCTGGCACGCCAAGCGCTTACCGCAGTGCTCACGCCAACTTGCTGTATTCGCCGGTTAAGGCACTTACCCTGGGCGCTGAGCTGATCCACGGCGAAAAACACATTGAAGGCAGCATTAACGGCGACGACAGCGGTGAGCTGGATCGCTTGCAGTTTAGTGTGAAGTACGTGTTCTGAGCGTCCCGCTCTTGACTAAAGTCGAATGGTTTGCGGCGACAACAAAGCGCATAAAGAGTATGTCGCCGTGATTCAGACGAATAAAGGAGAATAACAATGGCGTTTCAATCGAAAGAAATGGCGAAAGCATACTGGCGTGAAAACCTCACGTTGATGCTCTGGTTGTCAGTGATCTGGTTCATCGTGTCTTATGGATGCGGAATCCTGTTTGTAGAGCAGCTCAATGCCATCCGCTTGGGTGGATTCAAATTGGGCTTTTGGTTTGCGCAACAGGGGTCAATTTACACCTTTGTGGCACTGACATTTATCTACGCAAAAAAAATGGGCGATCTCGACCGTAAATACGGCGTAGATGACGACGCATAATAAGAGGCAGCCATCATGGAACTTCAAACATTAACGTATATTGTGGTGGGGTTTACCTTCGCCATTTATATCGGCATCGCCATCTGGGCGCGCGCCGGTTCGACGAAAGACTTTTATGTAGCCGGCGGTGGTGTTCACCCCGTTGCTAACGGCATGGCAACTGCCGCTGACTGGATGAGCGCGGCGTCGTTTATCTCAATGGCCGGTCTGATCGCCTATATGGGCTACGGCGGCTCAGTTTTCCTAATGGGTTGGACGGGCGGCTTCGTGCTGCTGGCCATGTTCCTGGCGCCATACTTGCGTAAATACGGCAAGTTCACGGTACCTGAGTTCATTGGCGACCGCTTCTACTCAAGGACTGCGCGTATCGTTGCCGTTGTCTGCTTGATTATCTGTTCGGTGACTTACGTTATCGGCCAGATGAAAGGGGTAGGGGTTGCCTTCTCGCGCTTCCTGGAAGTGAGTTATGAAGTCGGCCTGCTGGTGGGTATGGCTATCGTCTTTGTCTACGCCGTTGTCGGTGGCATGAAGGGCATTACTTATACGCAGATTGCGCAGTACTGTGTGTTAATTCTGGCCTACACGATTCCCGCTTTTTTCATCTCCTTTAACTTAACCGGCAATCCCTTCCCGCAGCTCGGCTTGGGCAGCACGATCAGTGGTACCGACGTATACTTGCTCGACCGCTTGGACCAGGTGATTACCGAGTTGGGCTTTGCCGACTACACCAACAATGTTCGCGGCAGCACCTTGAATATGTTTGTGTACACCCTGTCGCTGATGATCGGTACGGCGGGCTTGCCCCACGTCATTATCCGCTTCTTCACGGTGCCTAAAGTAAAAGATGCGCGTACCTCAGCGGGTTGGGCACTGGTGTTTATTGCCATTCTCTACACAACTGCGCCGGCAGTGGCAGCTATGGCACGTTTGAATCTGCACAACACCATTGCGCCGCCAAGTGCTGAACAAAACCTTGCTTACGAAGAGCGCCCACAGTGGTTTAAAAACTGGGAAAAAACCGGTCTTCTTGAGTTCGAAGATAAAAACGGTGATGGCCGCATTCAATACACCGCGAGTGCAGAGACCAATGAAATGGTCAAAGTCGATCGCGACATCATGGTGTTGGCAAACCCTGAGATAGCCAAGCTACCCAACTGGGTTATTGCACTCGTGGCAGCGGGTGGTCTCGCAGCAGCATTGTCTACTGCGGCGGGTCTGTTGCTGGCAATTGCATCGGCGATCTCCCACGACCTGTTGAAGGGCGTATTAATGCCTGACATCTCCGAAAAAGCAGAGCTTAGAGCCAGCCGAATTGCCATGGCAGGTGCGATTGGCTTTGCGGGCTACCTCGGTTTCAACCCACCTGATTTCGCGGCGGGTACGGTAGCACTGGCCTTTGGTTTGGCGGCCTCCTCGATCTTCCCCGTGTTGATGATGGGTATCTTTAATCGCCGCATCAACAAAGAAGGCGCTATTGCCGGGATGATCGCAGGTATCGGTGTCACCCTGTTCTACGTGTTCCAGCACAAAGGCATTATGTTCGTGGCCAGCACTGCCTTCTTGGGCGATATGCCAGCGAACTGGTTCTTTGGCATTGAACCCAACGCGTTTGGTGCAGTGGGTGCCGTGGTGAACTTTGCGGTTGCCTTTGCGGTGTCTGCAGTGACCAAAGCACCGCCAGCAGAAGTGCAGGAACTTGTTGAGCACATCCGCGTTCCTGTTGGTGTTAGTGCGGCGCAGGATCACTAAGCCGACACTAGCGGTCGATACAAAGCAGGCACCGTCAGGGGCCTGCTTTTTTTTTCCTCGACGAGTATGGAAATTCATTCGACCAAGGATGATAGTAAAAGTCGAACACACAATAACAAGGGATCTGCGCAATGAGTGCGACATCAATTCTTACCAGCAAACACACGATTACCGCATTAATTGTTACGCCGATTTTGGCGATCATCGCTTATTTTGGTGTCGATAGAATGGTGAGCGAGCGGCCCCATAAAGCCGAAGCAGGCGCGGTATATAAGTTGGCTGCGATGTCTAAATGCCGATATCAGAGTGGCGAATGCACCCTCAAGAACGGCAACTTTGCACTGACGCTGCGGCCGGAGTTTCGCAGTGAGCACGTGATTAAGCTGCGTTTAGAATCTGCCTTCCCCTTGCAGGGCGCTAAAATTTCCATTGCCCCGGACAGTGCCGTGGATTACCCGCCTATGGATATGGAAGCCGAATCTGCCGATGGCAAGGTCTGGTTAATTCGCACCTCAGTACCTGCGACCGAGGCGCCACAGCTGCGCGTTGTGGCGACCGCCGATGGCGCACAGTACTTTGGTCAAACAGGGCTGGAATTCACCGTCTACCAAACCAGCTTTGAGCGAGATTTTCGCGGCGGTCAGCAGTAGCACTTTCGATCCAGGGGGCGAAAATGAGTGATAAAGCAGAGCTGGCATTGGTGAGTGATTTTCTCGCCGAATGTTTGCCCTTTGATAGCCTTGACCCACAGACACTGGAAGACGTTGCTCGTCAGCTCCGTATCAAATATGTGCGACGCCATCACCGCTTTAGTGCGATGGATGGTGACGGCCTGTATATCCTGCGTAGCGGCGTTGTTGATGAACAGCAGGAGAGCGGCCTACTGCAGCGCTTTGAGAGCGGGGAAAGTTTTTCCCTGAATGGCCACAGTCGCGACGGCGAAGTCACACAGTCGCGCTATTTCGTTGCCATAGAAGATTGCTTGATATACCGCCTGCCGGACGATGCGCTGCGCAGTTTGCGGCGCCAACATCGCCATATAGACCGCTTTTTCCATGCGCGCAGTGAGCGGCTATTGCGTCGCGCCGCGCGCTTTCGCGGCCAGCCGTCGTTTCTAATGCAGCCGGTTACCTCAGTAATGAGTCAACAGCCGCTCGAAGTTGCCCCGGAGACATCGATAGCGCAAACCGCGCAGGCAATGACCGAGCGCCGAGTGTCCTCGGCCTTTGTGACCCGCGATGAAACCCTACTGGGCATCGTCACCGACCGCGATTTGCGCAGCCGCGTATTGGCTCTGGGGCTATCGCCCGATCAAACCGTGGCCAGTATCATGACCGAGAACCCCTGCGCCCTGGCAAGTGACGCAACACTTTTCGATGCCGTGCTGGAGATGACCAATCGCGGCGTGCACCACCTGCCGGTATTGGGTGAGGCGCAACAGCTGCTCGGTGTGCTGACCACCTCCGATGTCAACGTGGCAAGGGAAGACGACCCGATCTACTTTGTGCAGCGGGTATCGAGGTTGAGCACTCTTACAGCACTTCAGGAGCAACTAGCGCGCCTGCCAAACCTGTTCCGCCAATGGGTAGAGGCCGATACGCCGGTGACGCAGATTACGCAAATGACAACCGCGGTAAGTGATGCCTTGACGCGGCGGCTTATCGACCTTGCCGAACAATCGCTTGGCCCCGCCCCCTGCGACTACTGCTGGTTGGGCTTTGGCTCCCAGGCACGGGGCGAGCAGTTACTCGGTGGTGATCAGGACAACGGTTTGCTGATTGATAATTCTGCAACCGACGAGGACATGGCGTGGTTTGCGCAACTCGCCAACTTTGTCTGCGCTGGGCTTAATGACTGCGGCTATGATTACTGTCCGGGTGACGTGATGGCCAAGTCGGAAAAGTGGCGCAAGCGCGCCGCTGATTGGGAGGCGATGGTCGACGGCTGGATGACCAGCCCCAGCGCCAGTGCAGTGATGCACATCAGTATTTTCTTCGACCTGCGTGCCATTGCCGGTAGCCGCAGCCTGGCTGAGGCCTTGCAGCAACATATGTTGGCCCACAGCCAGCGCAATACCATTTTCCTCGCCGCGCTGGCAGAGAATGTTCTGGCAAGCTCGCCGCCGCTAAGCATGTTTGGCCGTTTTCTGTTGGAGCGTAGCGGCGAGCACCAACACAGTCTTGACCTGAAAAAACGCGGCGTGCTGCCGGTGATAGAGCTCGCCCGGCTGCACTCGCTGGCCAACGGTATCCCCGCGGTAAATACCCATAAGCGCTTGCAGGCACTGGCGCGCGCCGGTCAGATGAGTTTGGCAGATAGTCGCAACCTTGAGGATGCATTTACTTTGATCAATGGCATCCGTTTGCAACAGCAGGCCGCGCAAATTGCCGCTGGCGACGAGCCCGATAATTACTGCGATCCCCGCCAGCTTACCCGGTTGCAGCGCAGCCACTTAAAGCAGGCATTCAGAGTGGTTCATCAGGCTGAGGATATTATCAAGCTGCGCTACCGAGCGGGTAACTGACATGTCGGCGTTCTGTCAGGCGCTGCGCCTGCAATTCAAACGCTACCAGTATCGCCGGCGTGCCGCGCGCGCGTTGCGCGACTGCTGGCAGTTGTCACCGCCCTGTTGGCAGTCGCCCGCCAGAGATGCCGCCTACCTCGCAATCGATCTGGAAATGACCTCGCTGGACCCAAGTACAGGGGAAGTCGTGAGTATTGGCTGGGTGCCGATTACTCATTGCGAGATCGACCTGTCGGCAGCGCGTCACCACCTTTTACGCGCTGAATCGCTGGTGGGCGAAAGTGCCGTTATCCACCAACTGCGCGATTGCGACCGGGTAGGCGGTGAACCCCCGGCGGAGGTGTTGCAAGCCCTGCTCAAGGCCGCCTCCGGCCGAGTGTTGCTGTTTCACTGCGCTGAGCTGGATATCGCTTTTCTCAACGCACTTTGCCAAACGCACCTGGCGGCGCCTTTGCTGCTGCCCTATGTCGATACCCTGCAAATTGAGCACGGCCGCCGTGAGCGCGCTCATCAACCGGTTCGCAACGGCGAGCTGCGTTTGGCTGATTGCCGCGAACACTACCATTTGCCCGCTTATCCCGCTCACAATGCACTCAGTGATGCCCTGGCAACGGCCGAGTTGTTTTTGGCGATTAAGTCTCGGTAAACTGCCGCGCTGAATTGTAATGGGAGTTGGTATGGCTCTGGACCTTCAAGAGTTACGTCGCTTTGTGGATGTGGTACTGCAGTCGAACCCCGGCGATCACTTCACGACCTTGGGTATCGCTGTCGAGGCCGTAGAGCACCACCACGTGCAAATGAGTATGCCCTATCGAGAATCGCTAATTGGAGACCCCGATACGGGAGTGCTTCACGGCGGCGCTATTACTGCGCTGTTAGACACCTGCTGCGGGTTTGCCGCGGCCACCGCCCTTGATGATCTGGGCATGACGCCCACGATTGACCTGCGCATCGATTACATGCGTGCGGCGACGCCGGGCAAAAGCGTGATTGCCGATGCCGAGGTGTACCGCGTTAGTGAGAGCGTGATATTTACCCGCGCTCTTGCCCATCACGGTGATGTTCAACATCCGATTGCCTCTGCGGTAGGTAATTTCTTCCGAATGGAGTCAGCGCTGTTTGAGGAGATGCGCCGAGAGTTTCGACGTGCCGAAGCGACAGAGGGAGGGGCGTAAATGACAGACGATTTTCAAGCGCGTATCGACCGCGTGCCCTATGCGCGAACGCTGGGCATCCAAATGATCAACGAAGACGGCTGTTTTTTACTGCCGGCGCGGAAAAGCAATATTGGTAACCCGACTCTGCCTGCCTTGCACGGCGGTGCCATCGCCGGGTTTATGGAACTGTCGGCGATGATTCATGTTCTGAGTCAGGGAGGTAGCGACAGTACGCCTAAAATCGTCGATTTTGCGGTGGACTTCGTGCGTGCCGGAAAATTTGAAGAAACCTTCTGCCGGTGCGAGTTGGTATTTTTTGGGCGCAAAATGATCAACGTGAGTATCACTGCCTGGCAGGATGACCCAGGTCGTCCCATTGCCAAGGCGCGGGCGCAGTTCTTAGTAAAAGACTAGCGCGCGTGAGTTTGAGGCGAGCCGGGCAAAAGCCAGGCCGCCGTTACCCGTGCAGCGTGCTATCGGCGATGTTATGCAATTTCATTCAGTTCCCGGCTGACGTTGGCGATATCCCGGTGCAAGCTTTCCAGTGCGGCACCGTCGGTGGTGCTAAAAGACAGGGTATTGTGGAAATTAACGGTAACCGATGCGCGACGGTTTTCCAGGGTAATGGTGTAGCCATCGATCCCTGAACTTACCTTGATGGGGCCGTACTCCCGCCCCCAGCCATCACTGCTCGCCACGCCGTATTGCTGAACCAGTTCAAAGCTGCGTAACAGCTCGGCTGGCCTGAACTTGCGTTTTTCCATGGGAGATCGCCCTTTCGTCGTTCAGTATTACTACGTCGCGAAGCGAAGAGCCGGATGTTACCGCCTTTGCTGCCTGCCGCATCGCGTTGCTGGCGAGCAAACGCGTAGCACTACTGGGCGGCACTGCTGCGCCGCTGGCGCTGGCTTTGCCACCAGAGGCGAATATCGCTGTCGATGGCCAGCATCAGCGGCACGGTATACAGGGTGGTGATCGCGCCGACAATCCCGCCCCAGAACATCACCATGATCATCGGCGTCTGTGTGGGGTGCGCACCGGCAATACCGTAGGCTGCAGGGCCGAGCCCGGCGCTGGTGGTAAGGGCGGTGATTAAAATGGGGCGCAGCCGTACGGCGGCGGCTTCGGCAATGGCGCTGCGCTCAACAATCGCACCTGGCTGCCCGGTTTGGTGGTGGAGCTTATTCACTTTATCCACCAGAACCAGTGAGCTGTTCACCAGCACGCCGGCCAAGCCAAGGAAACCGACAATGGCCGAAACGCCCAGCACGAAACCGTGCAGGGTGAGCACGATCAGCACGGCGACAAAGGCCAGCGGGATGACCGCCATAATAATCAAAGGCTGACTGAGGGAATTGAACAGCAACACCATCAGGAAAAAGATGCTGACCAGTACAATCATCAGACCGGTGCCCATCGACTCAGCGGTTTCGGCCTGCGCGACCAGTTCGCCGCCCAACTCAACCCGGACTCCCGGGTATTTCGCTGCAAATTGTTTTTCATCTAGCCAGGCTTGTAGGCGGTGATTGATGTCCGCCACCGACAGTTGGTCGCGGTTCACCTCCGCGCGGATGGTTTCTGCGCGGCGACCGCCGTAGTGGGCGATAACCGCTTGGCCCTGGCGCACCTGGAATTGGGCAATATTGCGCAGTGGCACTTGCTCGCCACTTGGGCTCAATACAGTGAGTGAGCGCAGCGCATTGATGTCGTTGCGGTACTTGTCCTGTAGCTCCAGGCGATAGCGAATGCGCTCCTCGACGGTTTGCAACTCTTCGACCAGCAGACCGTCGTAGGCAATGCGCAGTGCGCGGGTGACATCCGCGACTGCGATACCGGCATTGGCGGTTGCGGCATAATCCAGTTTGAGTTCGATCAGGTTTTTGCCGGGGGTGTAGCTGGTCCATACCTCGGTAACACCGCGCTGTTCACTCAGCCAGGCCATCAGCGCGTCGGCAATTTCGCCGCGCACTTCATCGGAGTGGGCTATCACCCGCGCTTCAACCGGCGTACCCACCGGCGGTTGCTCGTTTTCAATGTCGACAACAAAGCGAATCGCCTGCGTAAACTCCGGCCGCAGTTGTTTGAGGCGGTCGCGAATCTCGGCGGCGCTCAGCTCCCGGTGTCGCCCGGACACCAGGGTGAGTTGCACTTTACCCAGCGACGGAGATTTAACTTGGATCATATCGTCGCTATTTGGATCGCTCCATTCACCAACAACAGAGAAGTGGCCGGTGATAATGCCATCGGGAATGGTTTCCAGCGCGCGTTGCTCAATGCGGTTGATTACGGCGGCCGTGGTATCGATAGTCGTGCCTGCGGGCATCTCGATACCAATGGTGATGTCGGTGGCATCGGTGTCGGGGTAGCTTTCAAATTGCAGGTAGTGCGAGAGCATGACGATGGACAGGAAAAAGAGTGCCAGCCCGCCCGACATGGCGATCATGGGTCGCCTCAGCATGGGCGTCAGGGTGGCGGCATAGAAGTGTTGCACATGGCGAAACCAGCTTGCCTTATCGCGCCCGGCCTCGGCGCGTTTCAGCGATTCGGCGATGTGGGAGGGCAGTAAAATCAAACACTCGAAGAGCGAGGCGAGAATAATCAGCACGACGGTTGCCGGGATCACCCACATAAACTTGGCGTCTTCCCCGCCGATCAGGAGTAGGGGCATCATGGCAAACACGGTGGTTAAGGCACCGGTAATAACCGGGCTGGAAACACTGTTTACCCCGTTCACAGCAGCGTCTCGAATCGACATACCTGATTCAAAATGGCTGTAGATGCTCTCGCTGGTGACAATGGCGTCATCCACGAGCAGGCCGAGCATCAGAATGATGGCGACGAAGGCGACGGTGTTGTAGGTCACGCCGAAGATCGGCATCAGCGCGATGCCGAGCAACACGGCGACGGGTATGCCGACGACAACCCAGAAGGTAGAGCGCCAGGGGAAGAAAAATAACAGCACTAAGGTGATCAGGATCGCGCCCAGCATGGCGTTGTCCAGCAGAGTCGAAATCACCACCTTGGTAATATCGGCGCCGTCGTCGACGACCGATAACTGCACGGTGCTGGGCAGGTTTTTCCTGAATGTATTGAGCAGGCTTTTAATATCTTCCGACAGCGTCAATTCGTTGCTGTCTGCCTGCGCGCGAACGGTGAGCACAATGCCCTGCAAGCCACCTTTGTAATACGAGACGGTGGCTTCGGAGAAGCCCTCGGTCACTTTTGCCAGGTCTTTTATTCGCAAGTGGTTGCCGTAGCCGTCACTGCGGACGATCACCGAGGCGACTTCTTTGGGTTCGCTAAACTCGCCCACTGCAACGATATCTTGTTCCCCGACAAAGGAGGCCAGCGAGCCGCCCGTTTCAGTGACATTGCGGCTTTTGATGGCGCGTTCTATTTCTGCGTAGGACACGCCAAGGCGGTCCAGTTTCAGGGGGTCGAGTTGAATATGGATTTCGCGGTCGCGATACCCCAGGCGGTCGACACCGCGCACACCGCGAAGCGAGCGCAATTGGTCTTGCAGCGAGCGCGCCAGTTTGCGCAGTGTGGCTTCCGGCGCTTGGCCGTACAGCATCACAATGGCCACAGGGAAGTCTGCCGACTTGGCTTCCACCAGCAAGGGTTTTTCCAGCAGGTCTGTCGGCAGGCGGGATTGGGCGCGGTCTATGGCGCGCTGCAGGTCTCTGGCCATTTCGGCCAGCTGCGCCTTATCCGCCTCGGGGTCGGCGTTGACCTGAATCAGCGACATGCCTTCGGCGCTATTCGAGCGCAGTTCGCGAATACCGTCGACAGACTCCAGCTCTTCCTCCAGCGGCACGGTAACGCTGAGCTCCATTTTCTCGGCGCTGGCGCCGGGCCGCAGCGTGGTGATGGAAAAGCGGCCGTTGGACAGGTCGGGGGCGCTTTTAATGGCGCCGGTTTGCAGGCTGTAAAAACCCAGCAAAATGCCCATGATCATCACCAGATTGACGATCAGGGGGCGGTCGATAAACCAAGCGTAAAAGGACTTCATGGCTGAGTCTCGACAGTAACGGCTAGCCCGTCGGTAATCAGTTCCAGGGGAGAAAGAATCAGCATTTCATCGGACTCGAGGCCAGACAACACCGGAATCTCGTCGCCACTGGGTAGGCCAAAGCGCGGCTCGCGGCGCTCGGCGATTCCTTGGTTGACCACAAAAACTACCGCCTTACGCTGTCTGTCGACCACGGCTGTGCGAGGAATAAAGAGCACTTTACGGTTGCTTTCAACGTCTATGCGCACACTGGCTGACATGCCCTCTCTAAGCAGCACATCGGCGTCGGACAGGCGGCACTTTACTTCAAAGTTTCCCGTGCGGGGGTGGGCCGACTGGGCAATCGCCTCTACTCTGGCGCGGTACACCTTATTGCTGGCATCGCTGCGCACTTCCACGGGGGTGCCCAACTTCAGCTGATTGACCTCAGCTTGGTTGACCCATGTGATCACTTGCAGCGCTTCCTGGGCCTGAATCTCGATCAGTGCCTGCCCCGGTTGTACGCGCTCGCCTTGCTCGATGGGCTCGCCGTCAACCACACCCGCTATCGGGCTGCGTATATCTCGGTCGGCGAGTTCTCGCTGTGCCAGCTCTAACTCCGCTTGCGCAGACTGAAACCGTGCTTTCAGCGCGTCGTAGTGGGAGCGCGCATTGTCCAACTGGTCATCAGAGACTGCGCCGGTTTCTCGCAATTGGCTGAATTTTTGCCATTGCCGCTGCGCCTGATCCATGTCGGCCTCACTGCTGGCACGAATGGCACGGGCGCGCTCGACACGCAAATTTTGCTTCTCGTTGTCCAGGCGCATGAGCAGCTGGCCTTGCTGAACCGCTTGGCCTTCTTTGACGAGAACCTTAGTAACCACGCCGGCAGCCTCTGCAGCAATATCGACGGTTTCCGCCGACTGCAGTACACCGGAGGTTTCCAGTGGGTAAGACCAGGGGACGGCGGGGAAGCGTTTTACGTTGACGGATAGCTGCTCAACGGCAGCCTCGGGCACGGGCGGTGGCGGCTCGGAACAGGCGGATAGAAAATTGACGATTGCCAGCAGCAGCCACGGTTTTATATTCATTGTTCGTCCTCTTCCTCAAGGGGGAGAGGATACCTGTTTACTTCACAATATAAATTACCAGTGAATTAATTATCCGTTTGCAAACGGGGGGCTATAAGGCCAGAAGGGGTGAGCGGAAGCCGGAGAGCGGTTTCCGGCTATAGGGAATCGCTGTGCTTGAGCTGCCGCCAACGACGGGGCACTGGCGGCAGCGGCGTTATTGTGGGTTGGCGAGCAGTAGCTGGCCGGTGCGAATGCGCTGGGGATGGTTGCCGACGGGCACACTGGCGACCTGCTCGGCGGTTTCGAAGTCGATGACGACCACGCGGTCCTGCTCGCTACTGGATACATAGCAGTGTCTGCCGTCTTCACTTTCTGTTGACCAATACGGCTTGGAGCCCAGTGGCTGCTCTGACAGGGTAACGGTCTTGTATTCGAAGGTTTCCCGGTCAACGATCGCGGCATAGCCGGACATGGTGGCCGCGACGCAGAGCTTGGTGCCAGCATGATTCAGCGCCAGCCCGTGGTGGGCGGAATTAAGCTGGTATTTGCGCAGTGGCAGGGCGGCGATTTGGGGCGGCACTGGCAGGTCGATGTGACGGGTGATGCGGTGCGCCTTTAGGTCGTACTCGAAGAAGCCATGAAAGAAAGAGATTTGCAGGTAGGCGAAGCTCTCATCGGGCATTACCGCCATTGGCCGCACTGCTGAGTCCACCCAGTCCATGCCGTACTCTTCGAGCTTTTCGCGCATATCAATGGTGTTGAGCACCTCGTAGCTGTTGGCGTCGGCTATCACAAAGCGCCGCTCGCCCTTCAGCCAATCCAGCCAGTCAGACGTGGTGGGGACGAACACGCGGCCAATCGAGGCGTGATAAATGCGCTGGCCGTCTTTGGAGTAATTGCTTTCATGGGGCTGATCGCCGGGATAGAAATTGTCGACGATCTCGCCGGTGGCGGTATCAATGGCGTGTACAACGCCCCCGGTTGAGGCGGAAATCAGGAAAATACTGCCATCCGGCGACAGCGCTGCGTGATCGGAGCGCACACCTTTCACTTTGGTGCGCCAGGCAATTTTCCCGGTCAGCACATCCAGGGCGATGGCATCGGCAAGGCTGGGGCGCGACACATAGAGGTAGCGGCCATCTTTAGATGGAAACAAGTCGTCGACCAACTGGTCGTTGCCTTCACCAATGACGTGGCGAATAAAACGCGCGGCAATGCGGCGATACAGGCTGTCATTAATTTCGGCGAAGCGCTCGTCGATATCTGGCACTAGGTTAAAACGCGCCAGCACCTCAAAGGTCTCCGGGTCGAAAACTTCGGCCGTTCCATCCCAGTTGCTGCCGACAATAACGGCGTTGCGCAGCGTGGTGGTGTCGGGGTCGATCGGCGTGTTTGCCGCCAGCTGCGGGCCTACGGGGCTCAACGGCCGGGAGAGAAGAAACAGTGCGATGGCAACCACCACCAGCAATGACAGCAGCAAAGTCTTAAACAGTCGCATGATGAAACCCTTTAGTTATTAGTCAGACGCAGCAATCGCGCTTTCGGGCTGAATCATATCAAAAGGGGAGGTGTGTAATTGTCGCCTTGGTGACAGTTCGCCGAGTGTCGCTAGGGCATTGGGGCCTGTTAACTGGCCCTAGGTTGCTCCCGCTTGCTTCATGGCCTCAGGGTCGAGGCCCAGGCTGGATAGGATGTCGTGATTATCCGCCCCCAATACATGGGCCTGGTGGGGCACGTCCGGTTGGGTGCGGCTAAAGCGGGGGGCGGGGGCAGGCTGCTGTACGCCGTCGATATCAAGCAACACCCCTCGCTCGCGAACATGTTGATGCTCCGCCACTTCAGACATTTTCAGCACTGGGGTTACACAGGCTTCCTTACCGCTGAATTGCTCGGCCCATTCGTCACGGCTGCGGGTTGCCACCGCGGCAGCTATTTTGGCTTTCATCTCTGGCCAGTATTTTTGGTCCATCTGGTGGGGGAGCGCTTCTTCACTAAGGCCGAGCCCGCTCAGCATCGCCGAATAAAATTGGGGCTCTATCGCGCCGATGGCAATGTACTCGCCGTCTGCACATTCATAGGTGTCATAGAAAGGCGCCCCGCCATCGAGGATGTTGCTGCCGCGCTGCTCCTGCCAGAAGCCGGTTTGCAGCGTCGAGAAGAAGGTGGCCATCAGCGTGGTGCTACCATCTAAGATCGAGGCGTCGACGACTTGCCCTTTCCCGGAGGTTTTGGCCTCCAGCAGCGCGCAAACCATGCCGTAGGCAAGCAGCATACCGCCGCCACCGAAGTCGCCGACTAGGGTGAGAGGCAATATTGGCTTACCTCCCTTTTCGCCTATTGAATACAGCGCACCCGAAATGGCGATGTAATTGATGTCGTGGCCGGCCTCGCGCGCCCAGGGCCCCTGTTGTCCCCAGCCGGTCATACGGCCGTAGACCAATCGCTCATTGATTGCGGTTGCGTCTTCTGGGCCGATGCCCAGTTTTTCAGTAACGCCCGGGCGAAAGCCCTCAATCAGGCCGTCTGCCGACTCACACAGCTTTAGCGCCGCATCGATGCCCTGGGGGTGTTTTAAGTTAAGGCTGATGCAGCGTTTGCCGCGATTCATAAAGTCCAGTTTGGCATCGAGCGGGAAGGTCGGCCCTGTTGGCCGTTCAATGCGTATGACCTCCGCACCCATATCGGCCAGCAACATACCGGCAAAGGGCCCGGGGCCAATGCCGGCAATTTCTATTATTCGCAAGCCTTTGAGTGGTCCCATGAAATGGCTGGCCTCGAGTAATCGTTATTATTTGTCGCGTTTAAAATGCGCGATACGAAGCGCTCAGCCTGTACCCTCATCGCCGGCTTGGCAAGTTACGAGGCATTAAAAATTCATAATAATATTGGTCAGTTTCCAGCTCAGGTTGCGTCGGCTTAACACGAAAATGCCTTGCTCTGCAGTGCCTTCATGCAGCGTGATATGAAAGGTGTCCCAGGCGGCGTATGCCAATTTGGCGTCTTTAAACGTTTCTCTGAATTCTGCTTTTTGCGCCTCTTGTTGCTCGCGGCTTTTGGCTTGCTGGCCTTCGTTGGTGTCGAGCATGCGGCCAATGGCTTCCGGGGTGATGAACGCATCCACCATAGAATTGACGACCACCGAGCCAAATGCGGCGCCCATGGCGGCAAAGGGGTTGTCATTGCCCGCGCTGGCGAGCTGCTGCGAAAGGGAGGCGTTTAACTGGCTTTTTACGTTTTCCCGCAGGATCGGGAATTCGATGTTTTCGGCCAGCGCCTCGGCATCTTTGTTTTCTGCAGACGTGAACAGTTGGTATGCGGTGAGGTAGGGCGATGCGGCGACATACGCAGCGAATACTATCGCGATGACGACAACTTTCTTCATGGGGGCTCCATTAAAACACGCGGCGCTCGCATCAGTGCTTGGCCACTTCCTGCCTGGCTGATTTGCGCACGGGGCGCGCATTGTAAACAAAGATACGTTTCGGCACGACTCTGGCCAGTTCCCGGCAATGCCGTGAGAGCATCGAAGATGACGATGGCTGAACAGCCGTTGGGGAGGCGCCCTAGTCGTTTACCGGACTGAGCAAGCGATAGCCCACGCCGCGCCGGGTCTCAATGATGGAGGTCGCGCCCGCTGCGCTGAGCTTTCGGCGCAGTCGACTGATATACACATCAACAACATTGGTTTCGGGCTCCGCTGTGCTGGGCCACACGCGGCTCATGATTCGTTCACGGGACCAAAACCGGTTGGGGTGGCGGGCTAACAATTTAAGAAGGTCGAATTCCAGGGCAGTGAGGGGCACGTCCACCCCGCGCAGCTGCGCAGTATGTTCCTCGGTGTTAATGGACAGGTCTCCGCATTGCAGCTTGGGGCTTTCAACCTGGGGGGCGGCTCGTCGCACCAGTGCTTCCACGCGCGCAAGCAGCTCCTCAAAGTCGAAGGGTTTTCCCAGGTAGTCATCGGCGCCGGCGCGCAGGCCGTCGATGCGCTCATCCACGTCGGCCAGCGCGGTGAGCATAATAATCGGCACGCGGTTGCCTTTGGCGCGCAGCTGACGGCAAAGTTCTACGCCATCACCACCGGGCAGCATGCGGTCGAGGATAATAAGGTCCACGTCTGTTGCGGCGGCGAGCCCACTTGCCACATTTTCCGCAATCGAGCAGGAATAGCCCTCCGAGGACATGCCTCGCGAGATCATTGCCGCCAGTCGTTTGTCGTCTTCAACAATTAACAGCTTCATGGTCGTATTGGTAAGGTGATGGTCATCGTCGTGCCGCTATCGGGGTGACTGTCTGCGCGGATATCGCCGCCGTGGGCCAGTGCGATCGCTTTGGCAACTGCAAGGCCCAAACCGAGCCCTGCACTTTCACTGTTGTCGCGACTATTGGCTGAGCTGCCGCGGAAAAACCGGTCGAAGATATAGGGCAATTCCTGAGGGTCGATGCCCGGCCCCTGATCTTCAACGGTGATTACAACGCCTTGATCTTCGCGTTTTGTTTGCAGGTGAATGCATCCCTGCGAGGGGCTAAAGCGTCGGGCATTGTCGATGAGAATTACCAACAGCTGACGAATTCTCGCCGGGTCGAGCAGTAAATCGGGAATGGCAGGGTCAAGGTTTGTGTGTATCGCGACGTGATTATCGGCCGTTAGCACACTCGACTCTTTGACCACGCTTTCCAGTAGCGCATTAAGCGCCACGTTTTCGCGCATTAAGCGAATTCTCTCGGCGTCTGTTCGGGCGATAAATAACATGTCGTCAACCAGTCGGCTGAGGCCGATAGACTGCTCGAGCACAATGGCCAGGGCATCCTGATAGTCTGCTTTGGTTCTGGAGTCGCCACGCAGTGCAACCTGCGCCTCACCGCGAATGACGGTGAGTGGGGTTCGCAACTCATGGCTAACGTCGGCGAAAAATTGCCGCCGCACATTGTCTGAGCGCTCCAGCGCTTGGTTGGCTTCCATCAATTCTCGCGTTCTGGAATCCACTGCCTCCTGCAACTCGCGCTCGGTGCGCGCCTGTTGGGCGGTAAAGCGGGCGAGGCGCTCAGCCATTGTGTTGAAATTGGTGCTGATCTGATTGAACTCCGCATCGGGGGTGGATGGAATGCGGTAGTCAAATTTGCCGTCAATCCAAAGGTTGGCCGCGTGGTTTAGGGTATCCAGCGGCCGCGCAATCCCTCGCACCAATACCCATGCCATTGCTAGGCCCAGCACGGTAGTAATCAGTACCAGCCCAACGGCAACGCCCAGCGCTTGAGAGTGAACGCTTTGAATCCGGTTGTTCATCAGCGCAACGACCGAGCGCTGACGTGCCAGGGCTGCATTCACTTGTTCGCGAAATCCAACGTCAATGCGCTCCTCCAGGATCGCGTCAACGCGCTGTGAGCGTTCGGAGCTGGGCGGTAACTGCAGTGCCGACGTAAAGTCTCGAATGATCAGGTCGATAAGCTGTTCCAGTTCTACGGTGTCCTCTACCGCGCCAGGTGCAAATTCCTCGCCTATTGCGTCGCGCTGTTCTATCTCCAGTGCTTTAATTTTGCCCAGCGATTCCGCGATCGCTTGACGCTTGTTGCGCACCACACTCTGGTTGGCCGTGCTGCCCAGTAGCACTTCGTCGGTAAGTTGTTTGAAAAGCCGGTATGTGTGAACAGAAAGCTGCAAGTGTTCGTTTAATAAGTCTTGTGCGAGGTTGGCTTGATGGATGTGGCGGTCGGTGGCTTTAACCGACCAAATAGACAAGACCGCGGCCAGTAAAACCGCAAGCGTTGAAAACGCGACGACGACGCCAATTTTTGATCGATAAGTCATGAACACAACGATAGCACGTTCCCGGTGGCTTGGTGTTTTCATACGCGGCGCTGTTCATGTTCGGTTCATCTTCTGAACAGGCGCAGTTCATCGAACTCTCCTTAATATTCATCTCGAGGCGCGGCAATGACCGCCGAGCGTGTTACTAAACCATCTGGAGATGAACGATGAAAACCATGAAATCTAACAAACTGGGCAAAGGGCGCTTTACTGCCAAGGCGGCTACCGCGGTGATCGTTGGATCAGTCGCGCTGGGATTAACTGCCTGTAGCCAGACAGAAGCCGGTTATAAAAACTCGGCGGCAATTTCTAAAGCGGATGTTCTGGCCGCGCAAAAGGCCTGGGGTGACGGCATCGTAGCGATTGGCGATGTTTATGAAGAAGGTGGTGATTACGCTGCCCGCGCCAGTGAGCACATCAGCAGCCTGTACTCGTACGGCAAATCTGAAGTGCTGTTCAAGCCGACGCTCGCCAGCGATCAGCAGTTCCGCGACAGCTTCGGTGGTGCACTGTCTTACTTTGTAGGCGGTGAGATAGAAGAAGACAAAGGCTTCGCTATCAAGCCGTGGTCGAAGGTGCGCTTTGGCGAGCAGCAAATCATTACCGACTCCGACTCGGCGGTAGCGATGGGGAACTACTTCTTCACGCCCGAGGGCGCGAGCGACGAAGTGAAGGTGGAATTTACCTTTGGCTATGTTCGCGATGAAGACGGCAACCTGCGCATCAATGTGCATCACTCCTCGCTGCCTCACAGCGGCTAACGAGACGCCAGCAACCCAGGCCACCCCGCATACTTGCTATGCGGGGTGTTTCAAGTAGCGAAACCGGTGACGTGATGAAGAGTAAACTCCCCCAACTTAGTTTTTTGCTCGTCAGTGCACTCGCGAGTACGTCGATATATGCCAACACCTCGTCGGTGTTTAGTCCCGATGTAAAGCGCGGTGACACCAGCGCCGAATACCGCGCCAGTCATGTGCCCACTGACGGTTCGCGTGGCAGTGAATTCAGCCAGCGCGTACACCTGCAGCATGCCTTTAACGACACTTGGCGGCTGCGCTTTATCAGCGCTCAAAGTAAAGATGCCGGTGAGGATTTCGCCTTCGACTACAGCAGGCTGGAGCTACAGCAGCAGTTGCTGGAAAGCGAGCATGCCGGTTGGGATGCCGCGCTGCGTTATGAGCTGCAATTGGGTGCCAATGGCAATGCGCCCGATCGCTTCCGCGTTGCCGCAACGGGAAAATGGGACTTTACCAGTGGCTGGCAGTTCAGAGCGAACCTGCTGGTGGGCAAGGAGTTTGGCAGCAATGCCGACGATGAAACGTTGCTGGAAGCGCGCAGCCAGATTACCGCGCCCTGGCAGGGCATGCGCGTTGGCGTAGAAGCCTTTAACGATTTTAACTACGACAGCGGCGTAATCGCCTACAACGAGCAAGACCATCAAATAGGCCCCATTCTTAAAGTTAAAGCGGCAGGCTTCTCCATTACCGCCAGCTATTTGATGGGCGCGTCAGACGCTGCGGATCAGCACAATTTTCGCCTGCATGTGTCCAGAGCAATTCACTAGCGTATTTGGGTGAGTCGCAAGCTTTAACAGGGCGCTCGCCTAAAGAGATTGGATGTGGATGGTGGGCCCGGACAGACTTGAACTGTCGACCTGCCGATTATGAGTCGGATGCTCTAACCAACTGAGCTACGGGCCCTGAGAGGGTGGTTGCCAAGCCGCCATTGATGCCGGCTTTTGACCAAGCGCGCATTATAAAGAGGCCTTGTCTGCAATGCCAGCGACAGTCGTGCGCTGGCGTTATTCTCTGTGTAATTTTACAGCGGTGCTGCCATAATTGGCCTAACCACGCTGGCGCGGAGTCTATTTTGAAAGATCAACAACGCATAGAGAAGGCGTACCTGGACGATGTTCGCCAAAGCTTGTATGCCTCTTTGGCGGCGATGCGCAGCCGCTTGTCCTCGGTGGTTGCTGAGTTGCAGGGCCAGCCCGATGTGCTGGCAGATCTGGAGCGCGTGGTCGGTGCTCTGCAAGCGCTGGAGGCTTCCCTCAGCGCTGCTGGTGAACACGATGACGACACGGCGCTGGCGAGGCTTCGTCATGACCAGCGCAATCATATCGGCGTGGTTGAAGGCTACCTTGAAATTGTATTGGATGACTTGGCCGACGATGCACCGCAGGCAGTGGCATTGCGAGAAATTGCTGACTTATCCCGACAATTCCATGTAGCGCTGGAAAAATTTCGCCGCCCCAACCAGCAAAGCGATGATACGGATCCGGTCTCGGCAATATTTAAGAGTTTTCGCCGAGGTTTATCGTCAGGGCCGCGCAGCGCCGAGCCGGCGACGATTTTGGTGGTCGATGATAACGACAGTGGGCGAGAGCTTATCGCGCAGCAATTGCAGCGCCAGGATTATCTGGTGGTGGAGGCGGCGAGTGGCGAGCGCTGCCTGGAGGTTATGCGCAGCGCCAGGCCCGACCTCGTGTTACTGGACCTGGTGATGCCGGGCTTGAATGGCTACGAGGTACTGCAGGCAATTCGCGATGATGAGGAGCTGCGACGCATTCCGGTGGTGGTGATCAGTGGTGTGCAGGATGAAGTTGGTGCGATTCATTGCATCGATGCTGGCGCCAGTGATTACCTGATCAAGCCCGTTAACGCCACGCTGCTGAACGCCAGGGTGTCGGCGCTGCTGGAGCGCAAGGCCTGGCAGGATCGCGAACGGGAGTATCTTGCCGAGCTGGAGAAGAGCCAGCGGTTTATCCGCAAAGTGTTTGGTCGCTACTTATCCGATGAGATCGTTCAGCGCCTGCTGGATGATAACGATGGGCTGACGCTGGGCGGCGAGCGTCGCCGTGTGACGGTGTTGATGGCTGACATTCGCGACTTTTCCACTATTAGTTTGCAGTTGGAGCCGGAGCGCTGTGTAAGCCTGCTGAACAACTATCTGGCGGTGATGACCGAGGTGATCCAAGCCTATCGCGGCACGGTGGATGAGTTTGTTGGCGATGGCATTTTGGCCGTTTTCGGCGCGCCGCTGCGGGAAGATGATGACGCCGACCGAGCGCTGGCCTGCGCAGTGGCCATGCAGCAGGGAATGGCTAAGGTGAATGCGCGCAATGTGGCCGAGGGCCTGCCCGCGATTGAAATTGGCATCGGCTTGAATACTGGCGATGTTATTGCTGGCAATATCGGTTCCGAGTTGCGCAGCAAGTACGGTGTGGTGGGGCACAATGTGAATCTGACCTCGCGTATTGAGTCGTGCACGGCTGCTGGCCAGATCCTCGCATCGCCCAGCACCCTGGCATTTAGCCGTGTTGAAGTACTGTGCGGCAAGCGCATTAGCGTATCGGTGAAGGGGCTCGATGAGCCGTTGGAGCTCAGCGAAGTGCTGGGTGTTGGCCTGCCTTATGACCTGCTGCTGGAGGGCAGAGACGAGCCCTGGCACCAGTATGCGCAACCGATAGCAATGCATATGAGCGTGCTGGTGGATAAGCGTTTGGGGGCTGAGCGCCTCCCGGTAAGCCTGCACGCTTGTCGCGATAATGCGCTGTTAGTGGCCTGCGATACAGCGTTGCAATTGCCGGTCGATGTCTGTTTGTTTGGTCCCGACGATACGCTCTCTCTGTACGGCAAGATTGTCGGTCAAGAGGCGGGAAACTACGAATTAAGAATGACCGTTAACCCCAGTTTGCACGCGCAGTTGTTGGCGCTGGATAGCCGCGACGCTAAGTAAGCCGATTAAAGAGATGTGATATGGCCACCCTGTTGTTGGTAGAAGACAATGAAATGAACCGGGATATGCTGAGCCGGCGTTTGCAGCGTCGCGGATACGACGTGTTGCTTGCGGTAGATGGCCAGCAAGGTATTGATATGAGCCGGGAGCATGGGCCGGACCTGTTGCTGTTGGATATGAGCTTGCCGGTAAAAGATGGCTGGCAGGTGGCCAGAGAAATGAAGGCCGATCCGGCGCTGCAGGGCATTCCATTAATAGCGCTCACAGCTCATGCCATGGCCGACGACCGGATGCGGGCAATGGAGGCGGGTTGTGACGACTACGATACTAAGCCGGTTGATCTGCCTCGCTTACTCTCGAAGATTGATGCCTTACTCGGGTCCGGCGAATGAGTTTTACACGCCGCCTGACCTTTTCATTCGTCGCAATTTTGCTGCTGTCTCTCGGCAGCGTGCTAGTGCAGGTGTGGGGCAACGATAGCCGCCGCCGCAATGTCTGGCTGCTGCAAAGCGTGATCAATACCCAGGCAGAAATGAATGCCTTCAGTCAGCAGCTCTACGGCCTGCAGCGAAAAATGCGCGTGGTCGAAGCGCTTAATCAGTCTGCAGCCAACCAGCAATTGAGCGAAGATGAGCGCAACGAGATTTTGCAGGCCCTTGAGCAATTGCGCGCTTTGCAGCGCCAGCTTAGTCGCGACCTGAAGGAATTTATGCGGCCTGAGGATTTTGCGCCGCTGCGCGTGGATACGCTGCTGGATGGGTGGCAGCGCTATGTGATGGCGACAGAGCGTGGTGACGGCGATGCCGAGGCCCTGCAGGCCCCCAGTGAGCTGGCGGAGTATTACCTGCGCATCAGCCGTCAGCTGAGTGAAAACGAACTCCTGCTCCTTATTCGCTCTGATGAGATCAATGCCAAATTGAAGGACATTGTTAGCCTCACTAACAAAGTGGCGCTGGCGGTGTTTTTGCTGGCACTGATCGTGACCTTCGTACTCGGGTATTACATGACGCGCTATACCCGTCGCTCTATCCGCCAATTGCAGAAAGGCACCGCTGAATGGGGTAGCGGCAACTTTAACTACCGCATTGCGGATATGGGGCATGACGAATTCGGCCAGTTGGCAACCTCCTTTAACGAGATGGCGTCCAACCTGCGCAATGCCATGGCGCGGGTGCGCGAGGCCAGCCGTCGCGCCGATGCTGCAAACCAGGCGAAAAGCGGTTTTCTGGCAAATATGAGTCACGAGCTTCGCACGCCGATGAACGCGATTATTGGCTATTCGGAGATGTTGCTTGAGGAGATCGAGGACGACCCCCAGCTCCCGGCCGAACAGCTTCAAGCGGATTTAGAGAAGGTGCAGCTGGCCGGTAAGCACTTACTTACGTTGATCAACGATGTACTGGATATATCCAAGATCGAGTCCGGCCGCATGGCGGTGTTTTGGGAGACGGTGGAACTCACCTCGGTGCTGCGCGATGTTGAGGTAACCGCTCAGCCATTGGTCGCAAAAAATAATAACCGCCTTCACTGCAGTTATCACGTCGAGGAAACGCCGCTGCGCACTGACGTTACGCGCCTGCGCCAAGTGTTGCTGAATTTGCTGAGTAACGCTGCCAAGTTCACCCGCGGTGGCGATATTCGCTTGAAAGTCTGGGCGGAGCAAGAGGCACCCGACGAGCTGTGCTTTGAAGTCTCTGACAGCGGCATTGGTATGAGCCAGGAGCAGTTGGAAAAAGTCTTCGACGCGTTTGTGCAGGCTGACTTGTCGACAACGAAACAATATGGCGGCTCGGGCCTGGGCTTAACCATTTCGCGCAAATTTGCCGAGCTGCTAGGAGGCAGCCTGAGTGCGGAGAGTCGCGAGGGGGAGGGCAGTCGTTTTTTGCTTAAACTGCCTGTTAACGGTGAGCAAAGCAGCGCGATGCAGGCGGCAGTGGTCGGTGAGGAATTGGCCGATGTGCTGGTTATTGATGACGACAGTAATACTCAGGAGATTGTTCGCCGCCACCTGCAGCGAGAGGGCTACGGTGTGCGCCTCGCTAGCTCCGGTGCAGATGGCTTGGCGCAGGCTCGCCAGCAGCGCCCGGACCTGATTGTGCTCGATGTGATGATGCCGGTTATGGATGGCTGGCAAGTGCTGCATGCGCTGCGCAGCGACGCAGAGCTGAGCTCGGTGCCGGTGCTCATGCAGTCGATGTTGAACGAGCGCGACCTCGGCCTGTTGCTGGGGGCCAATGAGTATTTGGTGAAGCCTGTGGAGCGCGACGAACTGACGGCGGCGGTGCGCGAGCTGATTCCTGCGGGCGCGGCCGGTAACCTAATGCTGTTGGAGCAGGGCGGAGTGTTGGCGAAGGTGATCGCCAAGTCGCCGGGTGCGCAATATTGGCGAGTGTATCAAGCGGAGTCGGTTGAACAGGCGCGCAGTATGCTGGCGGAGCGGCCGTGGCAGTTATTTGTGGTGGGGCCACATGCCGACGAGCAAGGCGTTGGTGAGTTTTTGTCAGAGCTGCGAGGCGGTCAGTGGCGGTCCGTGCCGATTATGCTTGCGCGAACCGAAGAAGACACCAGTGTACTCGAGCAGCAGTTGGCGCTTTATTTACGACGCGCGGGGCAGTAGGGCGTTATTGCAGCGACAGCTGGCGGAGCTTGTCCAAGGCCAATTGCAGGGCTTGAATTTCTTGCTCAAGCTGTTGCTGGCGCTGCTGAGAAATGTCTGCCTGCCGCTGGGCCTGCTCCAGCAAAATTCGAGCTTCAAGGGCATAGCCCAGTGCTTCAAACAATACGGTCTGTTCGTTCTGACGGCCGTTATGCAACACATTGAGCTGATCCAGGCTGCGGGTGGCGCGCGCGGTGCTGGCGCGTGGGTTGTCTTTGTTCAGGTAAAGCAGGGTTAGGTAACTCAGTGCTTGCTGGCGGATGCGGGTGGCGTTGCGCGGCTCGTGTGCGAGGGTGCTGAGTTGGTCTTCGGCCACGTAAAAGTGACCTTTGTTGACGAAGTTGATCGCGGTTTGCAGGGCCTCTTCCAGCTGCTTTGCTTGCACTGCATGCTCATCCATAACTGGCGGAGCGGGTGCTTCTTCCGGCGTTGATCCGCAAGCGGTAATAGCGAGCGTCAGGCAAACGGTAACATGGCGTAATGTGCGAGCTAACAAGGTCGATCTTCCGCTGTTTTCGGGGCTGACAAGGGCGGCTCGCAGGAGCCGCCGCTACAGAGCTTTACTCGTCGAGGAAGCTGCGCAGATGATCTGAGCGCGTAGGGTGACGCAGTTTACGCAGTGCCTTGGCTTCAATCTGACGAATCCGCTCACGGGTAACATCGAATTGTTTGCCAACCTCTTCCAGAGTGTGGTCGGTGTTCATATCGATACCGAAACGCATGCGCAGCACCTTGGCTTCGCGGGCGGTAAGCCCTGCCAATACATCCTTGGTTGCTTCGCGCAGGCCTTCACCCGTGGCCGAGTCTACCGGCGAGGAGATCGTGGTGTCCTCAATGAAGTCGCCCAGATGCGAGTCTTCATCGTCGCCAATTGGCGTTTCCATGGAGATCGGCTCTTTGGCGATCTTGAGTACTTTGCGAACTTTATCCTCAGGCATTTCCATGCGCTCGCCCAGCTCTTCCGGGGTCGGCTCACGGCCCATCTCTTGCAGCATCTGCCGAGAAATACGGTTTAGCTTGTTGATGGTTTCGATCATGTGCACAGGAATACGAATAGTGCGCGCTTGGTCGGCGATTGAACGGGTAATCGCCTGACGAATCCACCAGGTGGCGTAAGTTGAGAACTTATAGCCGCGGCGGTATTCGAATTTATCTACAGCCTTCATCAGGCCGATATTGCCTTCCTGAATCAGATCCAGGAACTGCAGTCCGCGATTGGTGTATTTCTTCGCGATAGAGATAACCAAACGCAGGTTTGCTTCAACCATCTCTTTCTTCGCGCGGCGCGCTCGCGCCTCGCCGATAGAGATGCGACGGTTGATCTCTTTAATGTCGGAAATCGTCAGGTCCTGGCGCTCTTCAATGGCCGCAATGCGCGATTGGATGCGCGCCAGCGTCGGCTTGTAGTCGGCCAGTGCCGGGTATTTGCTGCTGTGCTCGTCCACCCAGTCAGCATTGGCTTCATTGCCCTGGAAGCTGCGGATAAACTCCTTGCGATCCATGCCGACGTTTTTCACGCAGATCAGCATAATTTCTTTTTCGAGCGCGCGAATTGAGCTGAGCGTGGTGCGCACTTCTTCAATCAGCGGGTCGAACATGGAGGGCGTCAGTTTGAAGAACTTAAACAGTTCGCCCAGTGCCGCCAGCTCTTTCGCGGTTTGCTTGCTGTAGCGACCGTGTTTGGCAATGCTCTTCTCGACTTTGTCTTGCTGTTTTTGCAAGGCAGTGAAGCGGACGCGAGCCTCTTCTGGGTCGGGGCCAGAGCTGGTTTCTTCATCGTCGTCGCTGGACTCTGCTGCGGCAGCGGCCTGCGCCTGCGGCGAGGGCACGTTGTCAGCGGGGTCGAGGTAGCCGCTCATGATATCGCCCAAGCGGCGCTCTTCGGCGGCAACTTTGTCGTACTCAGCCAGTACGCTTGGGACGATGCCTGGGTAGTAGGCCAGTGCGGCCATCACATCGCGGATGCCTTCTTCGATGCGCTTGGCGATAACGATCTCGCCTTCGCGCGTCAGCAGCTCAACGGTGCCCATTTCGCGCATGTACATGCGAACAGGGTCGGTGGTGCGACCTGTTTCGGTTTCCACTGCGGCCAGTGCGGCGGCAGCTTCGGCGGCGGCGATGTCGTCAGAGGAGTCGCCGCCGGTCATGATCAGTGTGTCTTCATCCGGTGCATGCTCAAAGACCTGGATGCCCATGTCGTTGATCATCTGGATGATTTCTTCAACCTGATCCGGATCGGAGATGTCCTCGGGAAGGTGGTCATTAACCTCGGAATAGGTCAGGTATCCCTGCTCCTTGCCTTTGGCAATGAGTTGTTTGAGGCGCGATTGATGAGTGGAATCATTCATTCTTGCAAAATACTCGTAGGTGCAGGTGAAAAAACAGCCGCGTATTATACCTCAGCTGTATGGTCTACGACCAGAAAAAACAGGCTCTGTTCAGAATTGCCTGTCTATTTCTACCGCCGTTGCTTAGCGCTGGTGTTTATTGGCCAGCAGTTGCTGTACGTGTTTGAGCTGAGCTTTGGTGTCATCACTGAGTTCAGCGTAGTTGCCGTCGGGGCCTTTGTCGACTTCGTCGCGCTCGCGAAGGCTCTCCAGGCGGGCTTTTAGGTCGCGATCGCGCTGGCGCTCCTCGAAGTAGTTGAGGGTGTCAAAAAAAGCCGTTTTGGCGCGCTGGTCATCCAGGGTGGCGCCCAGCAGTTCGATGGTTTTTAGTGCTTCGGTCAGCAGTAAATATTGCGGCTGGCCGTGCCAGTGGCCGAGCAGCATGGCCGTGGAGGACTCCGGGCGTTTTTGCAGCAGGGATAATATTTCTTCCAGCAGCTCGCTCGTGCGCGAGGGCGGCGCGGCCTTCAGTGCGGTGGTGGAGGCGGCGATGGTTCCTGGGGCGTACAGCAGCATAGCCAGTGCGAACAGCGCCGGATCGCGCTTATTGTCTGGCAGGCTGCCGAGCAGGCGCTCAGTGTCCGTGTTTTTCGGTTGGCGCTGTTCGGGGGAGGGCGTTTCGTCAGCGGTACCGAGTTGCGCGGTGCTCTGGGCCTCTGCCTCACTGCGCTCGCGCAATTTGTCGAGTGCGGCGCGGCTCAGGCCGCTGCGTTTGGCCAGTTCATCGAACATAAGCTCGCGGAACACGCCGTCTGGCAATTGAACCAGCAGCGGTGTGGCGAGCTTGGCGAGCGCCGCTTTGCCCTCGAGGGTGGCGGGGTCGAGGCGGTCGTTGAAGGCGTCAAAAAAGTACTCCTCCAGCGGTGCGGCGCGGGCGATCAGTGCTTCAAAGCCAGGGCCGCCGACGCGTCTGACGGTGTCGTCGGGGTCTTCGCCCTCGGCGAGGAATAAAAAGCGAATGCGGCGGCCGTCTTCCATAGTGGGCAGCGCATTTTCCAGCGCGCGCGACGCCGCTCGGCGGCCGGCGTCGTCGCCGTCGAAGCAAAACACGATTTCACTGCAGTAGCGGAAGGCGGTGCGCAAATGGTCGCTATTGCTGGCGGTGCCCAGGGTCGCCACGCCACAGCGAATGCCGTACTGCGCGAGGGCGACCACATCCATATAGCCTTCGACAATGATCACCCGCTCGAGCTGGCGGTTGTACTGCCTGGCTTCATAGAGGCCATAGAGCTCGCGGCCTTTGTGGAAGATGTCGGTTTCCGGAGAGTTCAGGTACTTGGGTTTGTCGTCGCCCAGTACGCGACCACCGAAGGCGACGACGCGGCCCCGGTTGTCGCGGATCGGGAACATAATGCGGTCGCGGAAGCGGTCGTAGACTTTGTCGCTGTCCTCCTTTTCCACCAGCATGCCGGCATCCAGCAGTTGTTGGCGTGACTCGTCGTTGCTGCCAAAGCTCTTTAGTACATTGTCCCAGCCCGGCGGTGCGAAGCCGATGCCAAAGTCGCGGGCGATTTGCCCGCTGAGGCCGCGTTGTTTTAGGTAGTCGACGGCGCGCTGGGCTTGAGGGTGCTGGCGCAGCTGGTTTTGGTAGAACGCGGCCAGCTGTTCCATGGCGTCGTAAATCGTTTTACGGCGCTGCTGGCGCTGTGCCTGCTGGGGGCTGAGCTCTTCGCGGGGGACTTCCAGGCCTGCACTGTGGGCGAGGCTATCGATCGCCGAGGGGAAGTCCTGGCGGTCGTAGTCCATGATAAAGCCAATGGCATTGCCGGCTGCGCCGCAGCCAAAGCAGTAGTAGAACTGCTTGTCGGGGTTAACGCTGAAAGAGGGGGTTTTCTCTTCGTGAAACGGGCAGCGCGCAGTGTAGTTGCGACCTGTCTTCTTTAGCGACACCCGCCGATTAATAACATCGACAATATCCACCCGCGACAACAGGTCGTCGATAAAAGATTGCGGGATGCGTCCTTTTGCGGCCACTGGCGTTATTCCGAAGGCGGAATGGCTAGCCTAGCAGGCACGTGCTCGGCTAGCCAGCTGGCGATTACTGGCTGAGCCGCTCTTTGATTTTGCGGCTCACGCTGCCCATGTCCGCGCGGCCTTGGGCGACGGGCTTGACCAGTGCGACCACCTGGCCCATGGCTTTGACGGAGTCCGCGCCGCTGTCGGCAATAGCCTTATCGATCAGTGCGTCCAGCTCCTCGTCGCTGAGCGGCGCGGGCATGAATTCCTGGATGATGGCCATTTCAAAGCGCTCTTGCTCGGCAAGCTCTGTGCGCCCGGCTTCTTCATACTGGCTAATGGAGTCGCGACGCTGTTTGCACATTTTGTCGAGCACGGCCAGGCCGCGCGCGTCGTCGACCTCAATGCGCTCATCTACCTCTATACGCTTGAATTCAGCGAGTACCAAGCGAATAGCGCCCAGGCGCTCTTTCTCTTTCGCCCGCATAGCCGCTTTCATGGCGTCAGTCAGCGATTGCTTAAGGCTCATGGTGTCAGTCCTCTGCAGTGGGGCGGAATAGGTAAATGTGTCAGGCACAAAAACGGGCGGCTTTTAGCCGCCCATTTATGGTAGCGCGTTGTCGCACTGAAAGCAGGCGCTTGCCGCACCCGCTGAGCAACTTAGTAGAGGCGTTGCTGCTTTTTCATTTCGCGAGAGACTTTCTTCGCGTGGCGTTTAACCGCCGCCGCAGCCTGACGCTTACGAACCGCTGTGGGCTTCTCGTAGAATTCGCGACGGCGAACCTCAGCGAGTACACCGGCTTTTTCGCAAGAGCGCTTGAAGCGGCGCAGAGCGATATCAAAGGGCTCGTTTTCTTTGATCTTGACTGAAGGCATTCGTTAAACCTGTCCTGATAATATTTGGCAATGAATTCTAATCGGTCCACCCAATAACTAAAGGTGGCACTCCAAGGGCGCAGAATTCTAAACGCTCATTTGTGAAAATGCAAAGTAAAAAGCGCCTTATCTGGTGCCATTGTGTGGAAATCAGTATCATGCGCGCTCAATCGGTGGAGCAAATAGGTAGGCTGTGCGGGTACTGGGACTAGAAAGCTCCTGTGATGAAACAGGTGTGGCGATTTACGACAGTGAGCGGGGCTTGTTGGCCGATGCGCTCTATAGCCAGATTGCGCTGCATGCGGAATTTGGGGGTGTCGTCCCCGAATTGGCGTCCCGAGACCATGTTCGCAAATTGCTGCCGCTGGTGCGACAGGTGCTGGATAGCGCCAATTTGCGTGGCAGCGATATCGATGCTGTGGCGTATACCGCTGGCCCAGGGCTTGCCGGCGCACTGATGGTGGGCGCCTGCGCCGGGCGCGCAATGGCGTACGCCTGGGGCGTGCCGGCATTGGCGGTACACCATATGGAAGGGCATTTATTGGCGCCCATGCTAGAGGACACCGCGCCGGAGTTTCCTTTTATTGCGTTATTGGTGTCTGGTGGTCACACGCAACTTGTTCGCGTGGATGGCATTGGTAACTATCGCTTGTTAGGTGAGTCGCTGGACGATGCCGCCGGCGAAGCATTCGACAAGGCCGCGAAGATGCTCGGTCTTCCCTATCCTGGTGGCCCCCAGTTGGCGAAGGCCGCTGCTCAAGGTGATGTATCCCGCTTTACCTTTCCCCGGCCAATGGTCAATCGCCCCGGTTTAGATTTCAGCTTTAGTGGTCTGAAAACCTACACCTTAAATACCGTGGCCGAGTGCCGTGCCGATGGGCAGCTAAGCGACGGCGATCGCAACGATATTGCTGCCGCTTTTCAGGAGGCTGTGGTCGACACGCTGACGATTAAATGCCTGCGCGCACTGAAGCAGGAGGGCTTGAAGCGCTTGGTGATTGCCGGCGGAGTAAGTGCCAACACCGCGCTGCGTGAGCGTTTGGAAGGGCGGCTGGCGACAATTGGCGCAGCTGTGTATTATCCGCGCCCTGCTTACTGTACCGATAATGGTGCAATGATCGCTTACGCCGGTTGTTGTCGCCTGTTGGCGGGGCAGAGCGAAACGCTGGCGGTGCAGGTTAAGCCGCGTTGGCCAATGAATGAATTGCCGGGTTTGGAGCGCTAGTCGTCATGGATACAGTGTATGTGCGTGGGTTGCAGGTGGATACCATTATTGGCATCCACGACTACGAGCGCGCGCACCGTCAGACCGTGATTCTGGATCTTGAGCTGGGCTATGACATCCGCGCTGCCGCGGCCTCTGAAGATATTGCCTTGACGCTGGACTATCAGGCCATAAGCGAGCGTCTGTGCGAGTTTATTCGCGGCAGTGAATTCAAGCTGGTGGAAACCCTCGCTGAGCGCTGCGCCGCGCTGGTGCGCGAAGAATTTGGTGTGCCGTGGTTGCGTTTGCGGTTAGCCAAGCCCGACGCGCTGCACTACGCCGAGGAAGTTGGCATTGTGATCGAGCGCGGTGATCGCGCCTGATTAAGCCTCGTTGATAAGCTGCTGCAACTGGTCCAGTCGGGCGTTTCTCAGGGCGTTGCCCAATGCGGCGCCGGTTATCCCCTTAGCGATAAAGTCTTGAGCGTTAATTTTGGCCAACCTATCTGCCGCTTGAGTCAGTAAATTCAGGTAGTCACCGTTTTCGCCGCGCAGGTCGGCAAGCTGGCAAAATTCCATCAATATCTGTGGGCGTCGCAGATAGTCCAGCTTCTCCAGTATCGCCAACACACACTCTGCGCTGGGCTGACTGCCCAGTGCCGTAGAGAGTGGCAGCAAGCTCGCGCCGAGCTGTGCCAATTGGCTGGCCGCTTTGCTGGCGTGGAGCTGTTTGCACAATTGAGTACATGCGGTGGTGTCGAGCTTGCTGCAGCTCAGCGCAAAGCGGACCTCAGGGCCCTGGAGTGAGGCGCCGGCGGATGTGTTCAGTGCATCGAGCAGGTCGCGGTCCAGGCTGGAGGCCCATTGGGGGTACAAGGTAGGTAGTGCCTGGCAGTCCAGTAGCGCGTTAAAGAAGGCGGAGGGTGTGCGTTCACTTAATGCCTTGTTGATCTCTACCAGTATGCGTTCCGGACTTAAGGCCTGCAGCTCTTGCGGCGTCGACATTTCGCGCATCAGTGCGCGGGTTTCATCGGCGATTGTGAAGCCCAGGTGAGCGTAGCGGGCGGTAAAGCGCGCGACGCGAAAGATACGCAGGGGGTCTTCTTTGAAGGCCGGTGAAACATGTCGAAGCAGGCGACGCTCAATATCCTTGCGGCCATTGTAGGGGTCGATAATGTCGCCGGCAGCGCTTTTGGCGATGGCGTTAATGGTCAGGTCGCGGCGCAATAAGTCGTCTTCAAGGGAGACTTCCGGGCCAAATTCACACTGAAAGCCATGATAGCCCGCGGCGGTTTTGCGCTCTCGGCGCGCCAGCGCATACTCTTCTTTGGTTTCGGGGTGTAGAAACACCGGAAAGTCTTTGCCAACTTGCTCATAACCCTGTTTGAGCAAGGATTCGGGCGTCGCACCGACCACCAACCAGTCGCGTTCATGGAAGGGGTAACCCAGCAGTTCGTCGCGGACTGCGCCGCCGACTAAATAGATGTCCATAGGGTGGCATACTCCGCTATTTCTTGGCTGCTGGGAAGTGGGGGCTTAATGGCTGGGGCAGTCGCAGCGGTGATACTCGCCGTTCTCCATATTCAGCAGCGTCATGTGCCGTCCCCAGACGCAACCGCTGTCTAAGGCAATGATGTTAGGGTTGTGGGTGCGGCCTTCCAGCGCGGCCCAGTGGCCGAATAGTTGTATTTCGGTGCGCGCCGGTTGCGGCCATTCAAACCAGGGGCGGTAGGGCGGCGGGATGTCCTGCCTCGCGCCTTTGAATGTCAGTTCCAGTTCACCCTGCTCGCTACAAATTCGCATGCGGGTCAGGTAATTGGTAATGCAGCGCAGTCTGTCATGGCCCTGTAGGTCGTCGTGCCAGAGGGCGGGTGCGTTGCCGTACATGTGGTGGAAAAACCGGGCCGCTTCAGTGGGGTTGCGCAAGGTGCTTTCCAGCTCTGCCGACAGCGCAAGTGCCTGCTGTGTGCTCCATAGCGGCGGTATCCCGGCATGACTCATGACATAGCGCCCGTCATCGCTGCGCAGCACCAGCGCCTGCTGTTGTAGCCAGTCCATCAGCGTGGCGAGCTCAGGAGCCTTGAGTAAGGCCTCCAGACTGGGGTGACGCCCTTTTTGAGTGAAGCCGCGGGCCAGCGCCAGGCAGTGGAGGTCGTGATTCCCAAGGGTGACCTTTACACTGTCTTGAATGCGGTACAGATAGCGCAGGGTGTCTAGCGAGTCGGGGCCGCGGTTGACCAGATCGCCAACGAGCCAAAGCTCGTCGCGGGCAGGGTTAAAGGCAACTTCATCGAGCAGGCACAGCAGTGGCTGTAGGCAACCCTGCAAGTCTCCAACTGCGTAGCGCGCCACGGGGGACTTAGTGCAGCGCCGAGCGCTGGGCGAGGGAGAAGATGCCGATGGGGGCGATAAAACGCCGACCAGAGGCGCTGATCATCTCGTAACTGCCCTCCATCGTGCCGACAGCGGTGTCGATAACCGCGCCCGAGGTGTAGCTGAAGGACTCGCCTGGCTCGATGAGTGGTTGTTTGCCGACCACGCCCTCGCCCTGCACTTCCTGAACCTGATTGTCGCCATCGGTGATAATCCAGTGGCGGTTGAGCAGGCGCACGGCCTCGTCGCCGGTATTGTTGATGGTAATGGTATAGGCGAAGGCGTAGCGCGATTCTTCCGGTGCGGATTGGTCGGCGAGAAACTCGCTTTCAACCTGAATGTGTACGGGGTTGCTGTCTGGCATGCGGGTCCTGATTAAGCGGGGTTGCGACTAATATAATTGGCAATGGCGACGAAGTCTGCCAACTGGAGTGTCTCGGGGCGAGCGCCGGGGTTGAGGCCCAGCGCTTGCAGTTGTTCGTCGTTGAGGGTGTTCTTGAGGTTGTTGCGCAGCGTCTTGCGGCGCATGGTAAAGGCCTCTCTGAGCACCCGCTGCAAGACGTTAACGTCGTCTGCCGGGCAGGGCAGGGTTTTGTGTGGGGTGAGTCGAACAATGGAGGACATCACCTTGGGGCGCGGCGAAAACGACTCGGGGGGCACATCAAACAGGGCCTCTACCTCGCAGTAATACTGCGCCATGATACCGAGCCGTCCGTAGGCCTTGCTGCCCGGCTGCGCGGCCAGGCGGTCAACAACCTCTTTTTGCAGCATGAAGTGCATGTCGGTAATGCGGTGCTGGGCGCTGAGCAGGTGGAAGATCAGCGGTGTTGAAATATTGTAGGGGAGGTTGCCGACCACCCGCAGTGGTTCATCGCCAGCCAGCGCGGCAATATCAAATTTGAGTGCGTCGCCTTCGTGCAGGTGGAAGTTGTCGCGGGTTGCGAACTTCTCTTCCAGAATCGGGATCAAATCCCGGTCCAGCTCAATAACATGCAGTTGGCAGCCGCTGGCGAGCAACTCGGCGGTGATGGCGCCCTGGCCAGGGCCGATCTCCAGTAAGCGCTGATTCTCTCGCGGTGTAACCGCACGCACGATCCCTTGAATAATACCGCGGTCGTGCAGGAAGTTTTGGCCAAAGCGCTTGCGGGCGCGATGAGTGCTCATAGTGTGTTGCTCGCTGCGTGGCCGGCCATGTCAATAGCATAGCGCATGGCTGTTGCCATGCTGCCCGGGTCTGCGCGACCGCTGCCGGCGAGGTCCAGTGCCGTGCCGTGGTCGACAGAGGTACGAATAATGGGCAGGCCCAGGGTGATATTAACGGCTTGGCCGAAACTCTGATATTTCAGTACCGGCAGCCCTTGGTCGTGATACATCGCCAATACCGCATCACACTGTTCCAGGTGGCGCGGTGTGAAGGCCGTGTCGGCGGGAAGCGGGCCAATCAATTGCCAGCCTTTGGCGCGATAGCTCGCCAATACCGGCTCTATCGTCTCTATTTCTTCCCGTCCCATGTGGCCGCCTTCGCCAGCGTGGGGGTTTAAGCCCAGCACTAACACTCTCGGTTGTTGGCAGCCGAAGCGTTCGCGCAACTCGCGGTGCAGAATATCCAGGGTGCGCTCCAGTTCACGGGGGGTGACCGCCGCTGGCACGGCGCTCAGCGGCAGATGGGTTGTCACCAGTGCCACGCGCATTGCAGTGCTGGCCAGCATCATCACCACTTTTTCTACCTGGCAGCGTTCGGCGAGAAACTCTGTGTGGCCGCTGAAGGCGATGCCGGCGTCGTTAATGACCGATTTTTGCACCGGCCCCGTCATCATGGCCTGACACTCGCCGTGCAAACAGGCATCGGTTGCCGCGCGCAGACAGGTTAAAACATAGTCGGCGTTGGCAGTATTCAATACCCCCAGTTGCGCCGGTGCCGCTAACGCAACGGGGGCAATGCTGATGTGTCCCGGCTGATGGGGGCGGGGTGATGCGGCGTCGAAGGGGCTGAGCGAAATGGGCAAGCCCAGCGCCGAGGCGCGCTCAGTGAGCAGCGCTGGGTCGGCGTAGGCGACCAACTCTGCTGGCCACTCTTGCTGAGCAATTTGAATAAGTAGCTCCGGGCCAACCCCTGCAGGCTCGCCCGGCGTGATGGCAATACGCGGCAACATTAGAGCTTGATATCGACGTAAGCTTCAGCGCGGATTTTACGCAGCCAGATATCCAGTTCGTCTTGGTATTTGCGCTCGTGCAAGACATTGCGAGCCATGCGCTTGCGCAGGTCTTGGCTGACGTTTTGCTGGCGTCTGTCCACCACTTTAATAATGTGCCAGCCAAAGTCACTTTTCACTGGCGCACTGATATCGCCGATGGCGGTGTCTTCCATGGCTTGCTGAAACTCGGGAACCAATTGCCCCGGCGATGTCCAGCCCAAGTCACCGCCTTCCTGGGCGGAGCCGATGTCTTCGGAGTACTCCTTGGCGAGGTCGCGGAAGGAGTCGCCATTGAGCACGCGCTGGCGCAGCTCTTTCGCCAGGCTCAGGGTCTGCGCCTCGCTGCGGATCGCCGATGGTTTTAACAAGATGTGGCTGGCGCGAGTTTGTGCGACAGTCTCGTTAAGGCCACGGCTCTCCAGTAGCTGAATGACGTGGTAGCCGCTGGCACTTTGCAGGGGCTCTGACACGCCGCCGTCGCTCATATTGGGTGCCACGCTGGCAAACAGCGAGGGCAGGTCGGTCTCACGCCGCCAGCCGAGGTCACTGGCGTTAACACTGCCTTGGGCGAGGCTGGTGTAGTCCGCGCCCTTGCGCAGTTTGACCGCTAGTTGCTGGGCCTGTTGACGTGCGCGCTCGCGATCGGCGTCGCTGGCATCAGACGCTACCGGCACCAATAAGTGTGCCAGGCGATACTCGGGTGAGGTGCGGGCGCGGCCTTCTTCTGAGTTTAAGTAGTTGGTGACTTCCTGGTCGGTAATTTGAATACGCTGGTTAACGTTGCCCATCTGCACGCGTTGCAAAAGCATTTCGCGGCGTATTTGCTCGCGCACATCGCGATACGATGCGCCGCTGTCGAGCAGGGCCTGACGGAACTGCTCAAGCGTCATATTGTTTTTGGCGGCCACGCGGCCGACGGCAGCGGTGAGTTGCTCGTCGTCAATGCGCAGACCGACGCGGTCGGCCATTTGTAGCTGGATATTCTCCAGGATCAGCAGGTCGAGAATTTCACGGCGCAGCTGATCTTCCGGTGGCCCTTGCTGGCCGGAGCGGGCAATGTTTTGCTGGACGCTGGTAAGCCGCTCATCCACTTCGCTGGCGAGAATAATATCCTCGTCGACAATAGCGACAATGCGGTCCAGCCACTGGGTTTCGGCATGGCTAGCCACGCTAAACAGCAGCATGCACAGGGAAGCGAGCAGGGGTGTTTTCAGTTTATTCATTCGATTGGTAACCAAGGATGCTTTCTTTAAGTACGCTGGTAACGGCCGTGCCCAGACCACCCAGCCCTTTGAGCTGAAATTCAACTAAGATGGCAGAATTTGTTTCAGTGTCACTGGTATTAGACCTGCTATTGTCATCGGGTTCCAGTGCCTGCTGATAGACAATGCGCGTCAGCCAGCAGCAGTTTTGATACTCCGCGCCAATCAGGTTCTCGACTGAGCGGTTATCTTCCAAATCGTATTGGGTTTTTGCAAACAGCTTCCACTGATTGTTCAGCGGCATGGCGATTGAAGCGTCTACCTGCCGTACATCATTTTCCAGGCCGCCAAACTGGTTGCCTTCGCGGCGAATGCTGTAGCCGAGGTTGATGACGCTGCCGTCGTCATTGCGTCGATGGTAGCGCAGGTTGCTTTGATTGAGTGTGCCTTGGCGGGCGTCGTAAAGCAGGTCGGCATTGACGCTATGGCGATTGCTCGGCGACCAGCGCAACTGGCTGGCAATGTCGGAGTTGCTGCTTTTGCGCTCGGGGTCGCCGGGTAGCTGAACGCGGCCTTCTTCAAAATAGTAGAGCTGGCCGAGGCTAAAACTGAGAAATTCTCTGCCGAGATTGTTATCGATAAAGCGGCTGCTCACGCCAATCGCCAATTGATCGGCATCGCCAAGGCGGTCGTGGCCGGTAAAGCGGGTATCGCGAAACAGCTGCTGGTAGGTAAAGGTTAACGCGGCGCTGTCAAAGTCCGGCTGATCGCTCTGGTCTTCGTATTCTGCATTGCGGTAGTAAATGCGTGGCTCTAACGTTTGGGTAAGCGCTTTGTCCGCTAGCTGGAGTTCGCGCTCAAAAAATAAGCCGGCGTCGACACTCAACTGATTAGAGCTGGCGCTGGGGTTGTCGTTGACGCCGATCTTGTCGGCGTCTTCCAGTTCGTAAGCGACGTGGCGGCTTTTCAGCGCCGGCTCGATAAAGCCCCAGCGCCAGCGCATGGGGAGGCTGATCCCAGCCGCACCGTATACGCGCTGGCCGGTAATTTTATTTCCGCCGTCGCTCACCGCATCTCGGTGATCAAAACGCGAATATTCAAATTCCAATGAGGGCTCAAGCTGGAAGTTTCGCGCCGGTGATTGATAGTTGAGGGTGAGCTGCGGAAGTTTTTGGTAGGGGTCGTCAACGGCGGCGATGGTTTGGTAGCGCTGCACTTCCAAATGCCCGCTCCAATTGTCGCCGAGATAGCCCAGTTCCGCTTTTTGGTTGAGGTGGGTGCTGCGCTTAACGGCGAGGTTAGCGAGACCGAGATCGTCGAAATAGCTGTCGTCGCTTACCCGCGTGTAATCGACCTTGCTATACCAGCTCTCACCCATAAAGCCCTGCTCGGCAATACCGAGTAGCCAGCGATCATCTTTCTTGGTTTGGTCGTCTGGCAAATAGCTGCCATTGATGGACCACTCGGAGTATTTATTCAGGTAACGAAACTCACCCTCTAAAGCTTCGCCGCGGGTCTCGATATAGCGAGGTGCCAGGGTGAGGTCATAATTTGGCGCGAGGTTGAGGTAGTAGGGGGTCGAAATATCCAGGCTATTGTTGGAGAAGCCCAGCGTAGGAAACAGAAAGCCGGTGCTGCGGCGGTCGTCAACGGGAAAGTTTAAATACGGGGTGTAGAACACCGGTACATCATAGATGCGCACGGTAGCGCCGCGCGCTACCCCCCGGCCGCTGTCGTAGTCCAGCTCGATGCTTTTGGCGTGCAGTGACCAGGTCTCGTTGTCGGGTGTGCACTGGGTATAGCTGGCCGCTTCCAGTTCAAAGCGGTCGAAGGCGGGACGTGCTATGCGCCCGGCGCTGCCTCGTGCGCCGGTTTGATAGCTGAGAATTTCTGCTTCGAGCAGTTCGCCCAGGCCCTGATTGGTATCTAGCTCGGCACTTTGGCCGCGCAGCATAAAGCCGGGCTGTCGCAGCACTACGCTGTCTCGCAGCATCACGCTGCTGTCGCTGCGTCGGTAGCGGGCATAGCCGGCGTCCAGGCTGAGATTGCCTTTGCGCAGTTGTACGTCGCCGGACATGGTGGCGCGGTCACCCACCGACTCGATGGTATCGGCGGAGACGACTAATGGCGCCTCAGTAGGGCTTAGCTGCGAACCGCTCCAGTCGCGAGCGGGTTCCACAAAGCGACCGGCGCAGCCCGGCGCCATATTGCAGCGCACCGATTCGGGCAGGTATTCCTGAGGTAGCCAGTTCCAGTGCTGGTAGTAGGCGGGCAGCTGGGAGATGTCAGCGTCCAGTTGTTCGCTACTGATCGGCCCACAGCGTTGTTCTGCCGCGCCTTGCGCGAGGCTGGCGGCGCCGTAGCTGCTGATCATCAGCAGTATGAGAGTGCGGAACACGGGCATGCGATACTGGCTTTAATATTTATTGCTGTAGGCCTGAATTGGCGAAGGCGAATAATAAAGCATTCTCTGCTAGGATGCCCGTTTCACAGCGATATTGACGAAAATTCTCGCCCTTGATGACAGCAGATAAGACACAGATAGCTGACGAGCTGAAACGTTGGAGCCTGCAGCAGCTAGGCCTACCCCCTGAAGAGCCCGCGACGCTGTCGGTGGTGTCGGGGGATGCGAGCTTCCGTTGTTATTACCGCCTGAGCTTGCCTGGCGACATGCATTTTATTGCCGTGCACGCGCCGCCAGAGAAAGAAGACAATCCGGCATTTATCGCGGTTCAGCAACGTATGATGGCCGCCAATTTGCGGGTTCCCGGAATGCTGGGCTGGGATTTGGAGCGCGGTTTTCTCTTGCAGGAAGACTTTGGCGACCAGCTATTGTTGCCGTGCCTGGACTCCATAGATGCTGCCGATCGCTACTATCGTCAGGCCTTTACCTGCCTGCTAAATATGCAGTCGATGCCACTGGCCGACGGCGATCTGCCCGACTACGATCGCGCGCGCCTGCTGGAAGAGATGGCACTGTTTCCCCACTGGTTTGTCGAGCAATTGCTGGGCCACTCACTGAGCGATGCCGAATGGCAGATGCTGGCGCGCTTGTTTGATCGCCTTGCCGCGCGCGCCGAGGCGCAGCCAAAGGGCTTTGTCCATCGCGACTTTCACAGCCGCAATATTATGCTGTTGAACGATGGCGAGTTAGGGCTGATTGATTTTCAAGATGCGGTGCGCGGTCCACTCACCTATGACGTCATGTCCTTGCTGCGCGACTGCTACGTGCACTGGCCGCCGGCTTCTGTAAAAACCTGGTTGCTGGCGTACCGCCAACAACTGGTGGCGGCGGGGATCGCGGTGCCTGACGAAGACGCCTTTTTGTGGGACGCCGACTGGATGGGCTTGCAACGCCATATCAAGGTGTTGGGCATCTTTGCTCGCCTCAAATTACGGGACGGCAAGTCGGCGTACCTGGATGATCTTCCCCTGGTGATGGCTTACACCCTTAGCGTGGCGGAGCAATACGAGGACTGCTGCGAATTTGTGGCGTGGTTTAGCGATACCCTGTTGCCTCTGGCGCGTCGGCAGTCGTGGTTCCGCGAGGTCAGCTTGTGAAGGCAATGATCCTGGCCGCGGGGCTGGGGGAGCGAATGCGGCCGTTGACGGACCACTGCCCCAAGCCCTTGCTGACCGCCGCCGACAAACCGCTGATCGACTATCACTTAGAGAAACTGGCCGCCGCCGGCTTTGCCGATGTTGTGGTGAATAGTGCCTGGCTGTCTGAACAACTATGCGACTACCTCGGGCGCGGCGAGCGCTACGGTTTGCAGATCAGCCACTCAGTGGAAAGTGAGCCGCTGGAGACCGCCGGGGGTATCATTAACGCTTTACCGCTGTTGGGCTCGGCGCCTTTCTTGCTAATCAATGGTGACGTGTTCTGTGATGTCGACTTTGGGGATTTTTTGTCATGCCGGCCACAGAGTGCGGAGCTGCTAATGGTCGAGAATCCGCCCCATCATCCCGACGGCGACTTTTCCCTGAGTGCCGATGGCAAACTGAGTGAATCGGGCTCGCCGCGCTATACCTTTGCGGGAATCAGTGTCTGGCAGCCTGCGTGTTTTGCCGGGCTCGCGGCGGGTCGACGGCCGCTAAAGCCGATTATGCAAAATCTTATGTCACAGGACAGCCTGCGAGGTAGGCTGCATAGCGGGCGCTGGTGGGATATTGGAACGCCGCAACGGCTCGCTGAACTGGATGCCTACCTGCGCTCTGCGTAAACTAGGACACGATATTTCCCTATAGCTAATGGAATTTTTATGGCCGATTACTGGATAGCTCCTTCAATTCTCTCTGCTGATTTTGCCCGCCTGGGTGAAGAGGTCGACACGGTACTCGAGGCTGGCGCAGACGTCGTGCATTTCGATGTCATGGATAACCACTATGTCCCCAATCTGACTATCGGCCCGATGGTCTGCAAGGCCCTGCGTAATCACGGTATTAAGGCGCCGATTGATGTGCACCTGATGGTGTCTCCAGTGGATCGCTTGATCGGTGATTTTGCCGAGGCGGGCGCCAGTATTATCACCTTCCACCCGGATGCCTCCACCCACGTTGACCGATCGCTGCAAATGATTCGCGATGCGGGCTGTAAAGCCGGCTTGGTGTTGAACCCAGCGGTAGGCCCAGACGTATTGAAATACGTTATGGATAAGCTCGACATGGTGTTGCTGATGTCGGTGAACCCAGGGTTCGGCGGGCAGAAATTTATTCCCTCTACCCTGGATAAAGTCCGCGAAGTGCGGGCGCTGATCGACGCCAGTGGTCGCGACATTCGCCTTGAGGTAGACGGTGGAATTTCCGCTAAGAATATTGCCGAGATTGCCGCCGCAGGTGCCGATACATTCGTTGCGGGCTCGGCGATCTTTAATGCAGACGACTACACCGCAGTGATCGACAATATGCGCAGCGAGCTGGCCGGCGTATGAAGCTCCAGCAGTTGCTCGGCGAGGCGCCGCTGAAGGCTATTTTATTCGACCTCGATGGCACCTTGGTGGACTCGGTGCCCGATCTCGCTGCCGCAATGGATGCCGCCTTGATTCACTGTGGCTATCCCGGCGCGGGGGAGGTGCGGGTGCGAACATGGGTCGGCAACGGCGCTGCCAAGCTGGTCGAACGCGCGCTCGATTGGGCGGAGAGTACATCCCAGCGCTCGGGGCCGCCAGTGCCGCACGGCGTGTTGTTGGACGCATTTTATTTGGCCTACGCCGAGGACAGCAGCTCCCGCAGTCAGCTGTTTCCGGGCGTAATCGCGGCGCTGGAATACTGGCAGCAAGCCGGTATCAAGCTGGCGTGCGTCACGAATAAGCCCGAGCGTTTTACGCACCCAATTCTTGCAGAATTTGGTCTGCAGTCGTTACTGCCGGTGGTGGTGGGGGGCGACACACTTACCCAGCGAAAACCCGACCCCGCGCCTTTGCTGCATGCCTGTGAGCGGCTGGGCGTCGCCGCGGGCAATACTGTAATGGTGGGCGATTCCTCTAACGATATAGACGCTGCCCACGCCGCTGGCATGCCTGCTGCCTGTGTTAGCTACGGCTATAACCACGGCGCCCCGATTGCCGAGGCCGGAGCCGATCTACTGGTGGATGATTTTGGGTCGCTGCGTTAATTTTGCGGCTTGATATAGGCATAGCGCCGGCACTGAGCCTGCCACGCCAATGATCGGCATTCACACGCTGGGGTGAGCATATCAGCCTGAATGCCGTTGAGTTCTATCAGCCTGTTTTCCAGCTCATCTTCGCTCTCCAGTTCGCCGTCGTGGCCAATGTGCAGGGTGTCCACAGTGTGTTGATGGAGAAGGTGGTGGCCAATTAACAGGCTGCGATGGCAGCTTGCCGGGTCTTTTTCTGCACACATCAGTGCAATGCGCATAGGCTTATTCAGGCCGTTAAATACTCGCTCGATACCGCGCTGGAAAAGCGCCGCTGTTTGCAGGCGGCTGAATTGCACTTGACCGTGCTCGTTGTAGTGCGCGGGGTCTTTTGAGCGCGGCCCCAGCTCCTCGCCCAAATAGACATAGGCAATGCCTGCCTCTCGCAAACGCTTTGCCAGTGGTTCGCGGTGGTAGTCGTGGAAGGCGCGGCTGTAGGGAACAGAGCGAACATCGGCAATGGCATCAATGCGGTGTTGCTGCAGTTGGCGCAAAAATTCCTCTAGCGGTTTCGTTGCGTAGCCAATGGAGTAGAGGGCGTGCATAGCGTGCTCAAAGCCACCAGTTTACACGCCCACTTGGGCTTGGCTCTAGCGGAAGTTTTCGGGAATGGTTAGCTCGTAGGTTGTGCCAAACCACGGTATGCCGAAGTTTACCGGGCCGCGCTGAGAGCTGAAGTACAGCCGGCTGCCGTCGGCGGTAAATGCCGGGCCAGTCAGCTCGCTTTTACCGCCGGGGACCTGCAGCAAGATCTTCGCATTGGCATTGGGGACCATTACCATCAAGCGCATCGCATCGCCATCTTCGGCGACGATAACGTCGCCGGCGGGGCTGACAACCAGGTTGTCGACATCGTCATAGGGGGTTTCGTCAACGGCGGTGAGCTGTTCGTTGTCGAATACCACTTCGATAAGATCGTTGTCGATATCCAAGGCATATACCCGGTTGTCGCCTTTACAGGCAAAGAACACCACCGCCCGCAGAGGGTGGCTGCTGCCCGCGACGGTGCGGCCGTCGGTAAAGCTTTGTATCCATATTCCCTCTCCGCCTTTGAAGACGGTTCCCGGTGCACCGGCGCCGGTTGATGCAATGTCGGCGCGAACGTCAGCCTGGGGGCGTTCGGGCGATTGGACTTCCACCCATTTCACTTTGTGCAGCTGTCGCGCCTCGCTGAGTGCGTCCTGATAACCGCCATTTTCGAAGCCCTCGATTTCCAGCACTTCCAGCAGGCCGTTATTCAGGTTGAGCCCCTGCCGCCCATTCATCGATGGGGCATCTCCCAAAGCGGTGTAGCGGTAGAGCCGACCATCGCCGGCATCCTCGGTGAGATACACGGTGCGAGTGGGCAGGTCTACGGCCACTGCCTCATGGTTGAAAATTCCCAGCGCTGGCCGAGCCACGGCGCTGTCTGCATCGCCAAAGGGGTCGCATTCGTACACCAGGCCATCCCGGACTTCCTCGCAGGACAGCCAGGTTTGCCAGGGGGTCGCGCCGCCTGCGCAGTTGTTGCGGGTATCTTTAAGAATGCGGTAGTTGTCGGTAATGCTGCCGTTGGCATCAAAACGCAGCGCACCCACTCCGCCAGGTGTGGATTCACTGTTGGATACGTAAACCCAGCCGCCGTCGTCGCTTTGGAACACCGCCCCGCCATCGGGGTTGCTGTGCCAGAGCGTGAAGTTGAGTGATGGCGAGAAGCCGGCGCGGGCCACGCGGCGTATGGAGAAGCCTTCGGGAATCAATATGTCGTCAACGTCAGAGGTGAATAAGTCGCCGATATTGGCTAGCGGGCCGGGTGACAGCGGCAGCTCGGTTGCCGGGGGAACGGGCGGTTGTGGTGGCTGGGGTGTGTCGCCGTTATCTGGCGTGGTGTTGCTTGTGCTGCGACTCGAGCCGCCACCACATGCGGCGAGGCCAGCGGCGGCGGCACCGAGAAACATTGCGCGCAGCACGTCGCGGCGGCTCTTGATAAGGGGTGGCTGTGTCACCTGTCTACTCCTTTTACTGGCCCGTCTGCTTGGGGGCAGCAGGCCTTAGGCAAAGATTCACTAGGCCGCGAAAGGTAGAGCAAAACTGTGGCAGTTTAATGACACGGAGGGCGCGTTTGTGTCGCAGATAACGGCGTAGGTACTTTGCAGAAGGCGTGACAGGGTGGGGCTATTGACGGGGCGGCTGAAGGGCCAATACCACCCTGCAGCCGCCGTGCTCGCTTGGGCTAGTGGTCGCCAAACAGAAAATTGCGAATCAGCTCTTTACCGCCCTCGGTTGCAAAGGACTCGGGGTGAAACTGAATGCCATGGATTGGGTGTTCGCGGTGCTGAACCCCCATAATTTCGAAATCACCGCCGCGCCGCACCTCGCTGGGGTCGCTAAAGGCATTGGGCGGGATGTCGCCGACTAGCGCAGTGACTTGCAGGCAATCGGGTAGAGACTCTGCCTCGGCGATCAGCGAGTGGTAGCGCATGACTTCCAGCTGGTCCGGGACATTGGCAAACATGCCTTGGTCATTGTGGGTGATCGGGCTGATTTTGCCATGCATGGGCAGTGGCGCCTTGACCACATTGCCGCCGAATACGTGAACGATGCCCTGCATGCCTAAGCAGACGCCGAGTAGCGGAGTGTGCTTGCCGAGCTCGGCGATCACCTGTGAGCACACGCCAAAGTAGTGTTCGTCATCCGGAGAGCCCGGGCCGGGTGAAACGATAATGCGGTCGGCGTTGAGCTGGCGGATCTCGTCCAAACTTAATTCGTCGTTGCGTTTAACGACAATACGAAAGTCGTCGAGCCGCCCGCGGCTCTTTTCGCTGCTCAATATCTCGCCAATATATTGGTAGAGGTTGTAGGTGAAGGAGTCGTAGTTATCAATGATGAGGACTTTCACGATTCGCCTCCTTCGCGGTCATCGACCATAAACTTATCCAGGACCTTTTTGGTGCCGGCGAACTTGCGCCGAATTTCCTCGTATTCATCGTCGGGGTTGGAGTCGTACACATTGCCGCCGCAGGTTTGCACATAGGCTTCTTCGCCATTGGCGAATACCGTTCGAATGGGGATGGCAAAGGTGCAGTCCCCGTTGAATGAAAAGTGGCCGACCGCGCCGCCATAGGGGCCGCGTCCGTCGCCTTCCAGTTCGTTGATGATCCGCATGGCCTCAATTTTGGGGGCGCCGGTTAGCGTTCCCGCCGGGAAGTTGCTGGGCAGGGCCGAGAACATGTCTTCGCCCTCGGCGATAATGCCGACAATTTCGCTGGAAATATGCTGCACATGGCTGAAGCGTTTAATGTCCATCAGGCTGCGCACCTTCACCGTGCCAAACTGGGCCACACGACCAATATCATTGCGATGCAGGTCGACAATCATATTGTGCTCGGCGATTTCTTTGGGGTCGTTGAGCAGTGCGCGGGCCAGTGCGGTATCTTCTTGTGGGTCGGCGCCGCGCCGGGTGGTGCCCGCCAGCGGGAAGGTTTCCATCTCGCCTTGGCGCAATCTAAACAACAACTCGGGACTGGCACCGATCAGTTTTTGCTCGCCAAATTTTACGTAGTACATCTGCGGCGAGGGGTTAATCTCACGCATTTCCTCGTAGATATTGATGGTGTCACCTTCGAGGCGAAAGCGCTTTTTAAAACCGACTTCCGTCTGGAAAATTTTGCCGTCGATAATGTCCTGCTTCACTTTCATGACGGCGGCGCGGTGATCGTCGCGGCTCATGGTTTCGCCGCAGGAATATATTTTCAAGGGGCCGTTTGCGACATCGTCTTCGGCGAGCAGGGCTTCAACATCGTCCAGGCGGCTGTCGTGGTAGTAAAAATAAATGAGTTCCCCGGTCATCTTGTCGAGGATCAAGCCATCTTTAAAGAGCCCAAATCGAAAGGCATCAAACAGCTCACTACTCTGGATGCTGAGGCTGGGCTCGAAGTAATTCATCGCGTCGTAGCCGAGATAGCCAGTGAGGCCGCCGGCGTATTTTCGAGAAATAATGTCCTGCGGGACGATTTCCCGAAGCAGGGAATAGGGATTGTCGCTGGGGTAATCGGCCTTGCTGCCGTCGCGCTCCTCAATAGTGAGCGTGTTGCCGTTGGCGTAGAGCAGCTGCTCGGGGTCGAAGCCGATAATGGAGTGGCGGGCCATATGGCTGTCCTCGCCGAGCGACTCCAGATAGAAGCAGTTGTCGTAGCGCTTCTCGATTTTCTTAAACAGTTTAAAAAAATCGCAGTCGGCGCTAATGGTAATGTAATGCGGCTTGCGGGGCAGGCGCAGTCGAGGGGGTAGTTGGCTCATAGGATGTCGGTGCTTAGCCTCGGGAGTGTCGTTTGCGGGCGCGTGAGCCACGGGTGACGGTGGCAATGCCAACACCCAGTTGCTCGGCGATTTGGCGCTGAGGTATTCCGGCATCGAGCAGCTTGAAAATTTGTAGCCGCTTGCTTACCTCGCTGAACTCCGACGGTGTGAGCAGATCGTTTAAGCGCTGATCTAACTCACTTTCGGATGTTGCGGCAAAGAGGTGTTCCAGCAGTTCCTGCCGATGACGGTCATCTTGTGTCTTGCGCGTCGTATTCATGTACTAGTACACTATCACAAAATGCTGGTGGGTCAAAGCATTCGGCCTAGGTGTTTTAGATAGCGGCCTTGCGTACAATGCCCTGCTCGGTGGGCCCTGCCTATTGCCAATCACGAACTGTTTGAGGTGCGCTGCTGTTGTGGTGTTAATGATCGACAACTACGATTCCTTCACCTACAACTTGGTGCAATATCTCAGCGAGTTGGGAGCTGAGGTGGCAGTGTATCGCAATGATGAGTTGAGCATTGAACGCCTGGCGGAAATGTCGCCGAGTCATCTGGTGATTTCTCCCGGGCCGTGTACGCCGAATGAGGCGGGCATTTCGATGGCGGCGATCAAACACTTTTCCGGCAGGTGTCCGGTGTTGGGCGTCTGCCTTGGGCACCAGAGCATCGCCCAGGTATTTGGTGCCAAGGTGGTGCGTGCGCGACAAGTCATGCACGGCAAAACCTCTTCGGTTTACCACCGCAGTGAAGGGGTTTTCGCAGGCCTGAACATGCCGTTAGTTGCGACGCGATATCACTCTCTGGTGGTCGAAAAGCACAGCTTGCCCAGTTGTCTGGAGATGACCGCGTGGACCGAGGACGGGCAGGGGAATGTCGACGAAATTATGGGTTTGCGGCACCGCAGTATGGATGTTGAAGGGGTGCAGTTTCACCCGGAGGCCATCCTGAGTGCACAGGGGCGTGAACTTTTGAACAATTTTTTGGAGCGCAAGGCATGAGTGAGAAAATGGACATTAAGGCGGCACTGGCGAGAGTGGTTAAACAGCTTGATTTGACCACAGAAGAGATGGCCGATGTGATGCGCGCCGTGATGACCGGGCAGTGCAGCGATGCGCAGATTGGCGCCTTCCTGATGGGCTTGCGAATGAAAAGCGAAAGCCTTGACGAAATAGAAGGTGCTGCGCGGGTGATGCGAGAGCTGGCGACGCCAGTCGATATCGAGGGAGTCGAGCACGCGGTCGATATTGTTGGCACCGGCGGTGACGGCGCCAACTTGTTCAACGTGTCGTCAGCCAGTAGTTTTGTGGTAGCTGCTGCCGGGGCGCATGTGGCTAAGCACGGTAACCGCTCTGTGTCGTCAAACAGTGGCAGTGCCGACCTGCTGGAGAAAGCGGGTATAGTGCTTGATCTGACACCCGAACAGGTCGCGCGCTGCATACGCGAGGTGGGTGTTGGCTTTATGTTTGCCGTAAACCACCACAGTGCGATGCGACACGCCATTGGCCCGCGCAAGGAACTGGCCCAGCGCACGATTTTTAATATTCTTGGCCCACTGACCAACCCGGCAGGGGTTAAGCGCCTGCTGCTGGGTGTGTTTAGTGCCGACTTGTGTCGCCCGCTAGCCGAGGTGATGGGGCGCTTGGGTGCTGAGCACGTAATGGTGGTGCACTCAGGCGACGGCTTGGATGAGATCAGTTTGGCAACATCAACGCAGGTGGCGGAGCTGAAAAACGGTGAGATTCGCGAATACCGTCTACAGCCGGAAGATGCGGGTATTGAAAGCCAGAGCTTGATTGGTCTTGATGTGGACGACAGTGAAGCGTCGTTGGCATTGATCCGCAATGCGCTGGGCAAGCGGGATTCTGCCGCTGCAGAAAAAGCCGCGGATATGATCGCGCTAAATGCGGGGGCGGCGCTGTATGTCGCCGGTGTTACCGGCGATTTGAAGGCGGGAGTGGCCCTCGCTGAAGATGTGATTCACGGCGGTCGTGCGCTGGAAAAAATGCAAGAGCTAGCGGCCTTCACACAGGGTATGACGCAATGACAACACCAACGGTTTTGAACCGTATCATTGATCGAAAATTTGAAGAAGTGGCCGAGCGCAGTGCGCGGCGCTCCATCGCCCAGCTGCAAGCGGAGATAGCCAGTGCATCGCAGCCACGGGGTTTTGTTGCCGCCATGGAGGCGAAGTTAGCGGCGGGTCAATCGGCGGTTATCGCCGAGATCAAAAAAGCGTCGCCCTCCAAAGGCGTTATTCGCGAAGACTTCCATCCCGCGGAGATCGCCCGAAGCTATGAACACGGCGGCGCTGCCTGTTTGTCGGTGCTGACCGATGCCGATTTTTTTCAAGGTAGCGAGGCATATTTACAGCAGGCGCGTGAGGCTTGTTCACTGCCGGTGATCCGTAAGGATTTTATTGTCGACCCTTATCAGGTTTACGAAGCGCGAGCGATTGCCGCCGATTGTATTTTGTTAATAGCAGCCGCATTGGACGATGCACAGTTAGCGCAGCTCAATGCCCTGGCTCACGAGCTGGGAATGGATGTGTTGATCGAGGTACACAACGCCGAGGAGCTTCAGCGTATTTTGCCGCTCGGCAACCGCCTGGTCGGCATCAATAACCGCAACCTACACAATTTTGAGACCAGCTTGGACAATACCTTCTCGCTGCTGGCGCAAATTGACGAGAATCGCATTGTGGTTACCGAGAGCGGCATTCACAGCGCTGACGATGTTGCGGCGATGCGCCAGCACAACGTCGATGCCTTTCTCGTTGGCGAGGCCTTTATGCGCGCGGCAGAGCCCGGGGAAAAATTAGCAGAGCTGTTTGCTAAATAGGGTGCTACGGGTCGGGGTGCTGGCAGCCGCTGCTCAGCGGGTGCCGTACACCACCATCGTTTTGCCTTTTACGTGGACCAGACCCTGTTCTTCCAGGGTTTTGAGTACGCGACCAACCATCTCGCGGGAGCAGCCAACAATCCTGCCGATTTCCTGACGGGTAATTTTGATCTGCATACCATCCGGGTGGGTCATAGCGTCTGGCTGTTTGCAAAGGTCGAGAAGTGTTCGCGCGACGCGGCCGGTAACATCTAAAAAGGCCAGGTCGCCAACTTTGCGCGTGGTGAGACGTAAGCGTTTTGCCATTTGCTTGCCGAGGGCCAGCAGGATGTCCGGGTATTGGTCCTGGAGTTCGCGAAACTTGCTGTAGCTAATCTCGGCAATCTCACAGTCGGTTCGGCTTTTTACCCAGGCGCTACGAGTCGGCGGGATGTCTTCGTCGAATACGCCCATTTCACCAAAGAAGTCGCCCTTGTTTAAGTAGGCGACAATCATTTCACGGCCGTCGTCGTCTTCGATAATCACCGTCACCGAGCCGTCGATAATATAGTAGAGCGCGTCGCTGTCGTCTCCAGCGTAGATCAGCGTGCTCTTGCTAGGGTGTCGGCGCCGATGGCAGTGCGCGAGAAAGTCGTCGAGATTTGGGATGTCGGGTTTCGGTGCCTGGAACACGGGCCACTCTCTTTTTTAGTTTGGTTATGGGCAAAGCGCTGTTTCATTCGTGTGTATTAGTATGCCGCGCTTTGCCGTCAATGGCGAGCCTGGATGCAGGTGCTGTGATAAGCTTAGCGGATTGACAAATTCTATCGGGGTAATGATGAAAGCAACGGTAAAGTGGGTTGACGGTGCAATGTTTTTAGGTGAATCCGGAAGCGGCCACAGCGTGGTTATGGATGGTCCGGAAGACCACGGCGGCCGTAATATGGGCGTTCGGCCTATGGAAATGTTGCTGTTGGGCATGGGTGGCTGCGCCTCATTCGATGTGATGAGTATGCTGAAGAAGTCACGCCAGCAGGTGAAAGATTGCCGGTGCGAGCTGGTGGCTGAACGTGTTGATGCGGTCCCCGCCGTCTTTGAAACAATACGCCTTCACTTTGTTGTTACCGGCACTGCCTTGAAGGAGAGCCACGTGAAGCGCGCGGTTGAGCTGTCGGCTGAAAAATACTGTTCGGCGTCCATTATGATGGAAAAGGCCGGCGTGGTGATCGAGCATAGTCACGAGATTATTGAAGCGGAGTAGGATATATGCAGCGCCCCAATCCCCATGCGGGCATGCGCCACTTGGCGTTATTTGTAGAAAAGCTGGAAGAGACCGTACAGTTTTATACTGACCTGCTGGGTATGGCGGTCGAGTGGCAGCCCGACGAGGATAATTACTACCTTTGCTCGGGTTGCGACAACCTGGCTATTCACCGTTATCACGGTGCTGAGCGGCCGGCCGCGGGCCAGCGCTTAGACCACTTGGGTTTTATCGTTAGGGAAGCCGACGATGTCGATGCCTGGCACGAGTTCCTTGTTGCGAATGGCGTTAGCATTAAAGCCGCACCAAGAACCCACCGCGATGGTGCGCGTAGCTTCTATTGCCTCGATCCCGATGGCAATCTTGTACAAATCATTCACCACCCACCTATCGCCAGCGCTGTCTAGTCGCTGGCTGGCACGCCTTTACACGTAGTAGGTTGTTCGGGTCATGACTTTTGAGAGAAGGGTCATGGCCTTCTTGACCGGCTTTGGAAAAACGGCGCCGCCGGCTTCTATCGCTGCGGTGGAGTGGGCCGCTTCGTCCTCCAGCATTTGTTCCAAAATGGCTCGCGATTTTTCATCGTCGTTGGGCAGGGAGTCCAGGTGGCTGCGCAGGTGCTCGCATACCTGATCCTCGGTGGCAGCAACAAACCCCAGGCTGATTTTGTCGCTGATCGCCCCCGCTGTCGCGCCGATGGCAAAGGAGCCGGCATAGAACAGAGGGTTGAGCAGGCTGGTGTGGCTACCCAGCTCCTTTAGGCGTTGCTCACACCACACTAGATGATCAATTTCCTCGTCGGCGGCGTGGCTCATGGCTTGTTTAATATCGGGGCGCTTGGCCGTCAGCGCCTGCCCCTGGTACAAGGCCTGGGCGCACACTTCGCCGGTGTGGTTGATGCGCATGAGGCCCGCTGTGTGCCGGGCGTCCTGATGCTGGCTGTCGCGGCGGCCGCTGGCGGGGTTTTCGCGTTGCGGTGTGGCACTGCCGCGAACCAGGGTTTTTAGGCTGCGGTCTGCGCCAATCAGCAGTCGATCCAAGGCGGAAAAGCTTCTGGTCATCGTATCCTCCAATCTCGCCTTATTGTACGGCAAACTCAGTCTTTCTGATGCTGGTAGCCCGTCCAGCGCTGTATCGACTCGGCCAGCTCCCACAGGCGGATCGGTTTCACCAAGTGAAGATCCATGCCGGCGTTGAGGTAGCTGTCGCGCTGCTCGTCCAGGGCGTTTGCCGTCAGCCCGAAAATCGGTGTGCGCTCGCGCTCCTCTTCCTGTTCAAATTGCCGAATTTGGCGCGCCGCTTCAATGCCGTCCATCACCGGCATTTCCACATCGAGTATAACTAAGTCGTAGTGGTCGCGAATAAAAAAGTTCAGGGCTTGCTGGCCGTTTTCCGCATGTTGAACGGTGATACCCAGGCTTTTGAGCATGCGCGACAGCACCAGCGCGTTACTGGGGTTGTCCTCGGCGATCAGGCAGCGCAGAGAATGATAATTCAAGGCGTCGCTGCTGTATTGATCTATGTCGTGACCGCGCTCGGCAACACGCGATTCTCCCAATAGTGCGCTGCGCAGGGCAATATTGCCCAGCGGTTTACTCAGTACCCGTTGCACCCCTGCCGCTTGCAGCTCTTCCCGGCGATACGAAATATTCGCGTGGGCAAGTAGCAGCACGCTGGGTTGATGGTCGGCGTTGGCAAATTCTTCTTTTACCCGGCGTGCCAGCAGCAGGCCGTTATCGCTTTGTCGGTGGTCGATCAATACAAAATCGACGGGGGCATTGATCAGGCGTTGGTTGCGCATGATGGCCAGCGCGGCCTGCTCATTGGTGGCGGAGAAGACACCCATCCCCCAGGGCGAGCATTGTTTATTGACCACCTCGCAAAAGGTGCGGTTGCTGTCCACCACCAGAAGGCGTTTATTGTTCAGCAGGTCGGTTGCTTCGGGGCTTGGCAGCTTATTGCTGATCACTCCCAGTTGCAGTGTCATACACAGGGTGTGTACGTCGCGACTGGCGCTGCTACGCAAGCTAATTTGCCCGCCCATGAGGCTGACGAGACGAGCGATAATGGCAAATCGCGTGCTCATTGCGCTGTCTTTTTTATCAACCTTGGGGCGTTGAAGCGCCTGCCGTTCATCGCCGGTGAAATTGCTGCCACGGTGGGACACTTCCACCTGAAGGTGGCCGGGGCGAGGGGAGGCCGGGCTAATTTTTAACAGGATAAAGCCGCCTTCGGCGTGTTCGAAGGCGCTGTTTAGGCTGTGAATAAGCAATTGGCGCAGTCGCGACAGGTCCCCAAGCAGCTGCATTGGCAGGGTGTTTGATAAATCGCTGATCAACTCCAGGTCGCGTTCTGCAGCCATGTTTCGGAAACTGGACAGGGCGTCGCTGACCAATTCAGGCAGTGCGATGAGCTGGCTGTTGAGGTCGATATCGCTGTCGCTAAATCGCGCGGCTTGCCCCGCTTCTTCGAGCAGCTGCAGTAACTCATGGCTGGAGCGTTGCAGGCTGCGCAAATAGTCTTCCTGGCTGGCGGTCAGTTGGGTCTCTTGAAGCAGCTCTGTCACGCCCAGCATTGCGCTGATAGGGGTGCGGATATCGTGAGTGATGCGCGCCAGCACTTCGCTTTTCGCGCGGTTTACCTCATCGACCACGGCGATGCGCTGAGCATCCTCGTGCTGCATACGCCAGCGCTTGCGGCTGCGGGTAATCAGCAGTGTGGCATGAGCGAGAGCAACGATCACAGCGGCCAGCGAGAGTAAGGCATTCATGTCATAGATATCGAGAACGCCAAGCAAGTAGCTGAGCTGGGCCAACAGATAAATGACCAGGGTAAGGCTTTTACCCAGCAGGTAAAACAACAGGAGCCGGCTGTAGCTGACAAAGTAGCCATTCAAGCCCGCAAACAGCGTAGACGCGGCGGTGAGTGGCACCAAAATGCTCAACAGAATGCCGCTGTAATGGGCGTCGGTGATAATACTGAAGGGCAGCGCTGCGACGAGCAGGAAAAGGATTCCGCGCAAGATGTTTGGCCAATGGCCCGGGCGCTGCTTGGGGTACACGGGGAAGCCTAGCGCAAAGATCACTTCGGTCAGCAAGATGCCGATCGCTGAAATGATCATAATTGGGCTGTCCCAGGGGGGCAGCATACCTCGGGGTTGGCCAAGGTAGCCCCAGGCCATCAGCTGTGAGCCCATCACCAAGACGCCAAATATGCACAGATTGGCAAATAGCGGTTCCCGGTATATCAGGAAGGCAACCAGACAGTAGATGCTGACGGTACTGAGTACGCCAAGCAGAAAGAAATTTCCAATATCGCGTTGGCTGCTTTCTGAAATAAACGCGATATCGCTAAAGAGTTTGGCAGACACTCGGATATCGGCGTGCTTGTCGATGCGCACATAAATATTGGTAGCGCTGCCGGCGGGCAGGTTTAAGCGGTAGATTCGCTGGGGTCGCAGCATATCTTGCGGAGGGAAAACCGTGGCCCGCTCTTCGGCGGGCGTGCCGCTGCGATGGGCGTAGACGGTTACCTCGCCCAAATGCGCCGGGCGCAATTCCAGTATGCGGCGCAGGGTTTCGTTGTGGGTGTTGCGAAAGCGAAACAGCAGCCAGTAGGTTTGGGTGCTGCCATCGAGCATTAAATCGCCATTTTCAAGTGGCCGAAAGCTGCGCTGGAAGGTCGGCTGAAGCAGGTCGTCAATGGACAACTGACCGCTGCGATCCTCGTATATTTCGCCGGATTGACTGATGTCGACCCGCGCCACGGCCGGATCCAGGATGACGGCGGCGTGGCCGATGTGGCTTGTGGCAAGAAACAGTAGCAGGCTGCTGAGCAGCAGCCTCAAATCAAGGCGTATCGCGATGGGCATCCTGCACATAATCAAGTGACCGCTATTCCCGAGCGATGGCGCGATAGGCGATATCACTGCGGAAGAAAACACCTTGCCAGTCGATCTGTTTGGCGACGTCGTAGGCCAGTGCCTGGGCTTCGCTTACGCTATTGCCCATGGCGGTAGCGCACAGTACTCGCCCGCCGTTGGTTGTCAGCTTGTCGCCGTCTAATTGCGTGCCGGCGTGGAAGACCTTGGTGCTGGCGGTTTCTGCGGGGATACCGGTAATTTCATCGCCCTTGTTGTAGCTGCCGGGGTAGCCGCCGGCAGCGAGTACAACACCGACCGCAGGGCGTGGGTCCCATTGCGCCTCAGCGTTGGCCAGCGTGCCAGCAAGCGCCGCCTGACACAGCGCGACGAGGTCAGACTGCAAGCGCAGCATAATGGGTTGTGTTTCCGGGTCGCCAAAGCGGCAGTTGTATTCAATAACTTTTGGTTCACCCTCTGGGCTGATCATCAAACCGGCATACAGAAAGCCCGTGTAGCGGTTGCCTTCTTCTGCCATGCCGCGAACGGTTGGCATAATAACCTGTTCCATAATGCGCTGATGAACGTCTGGCGTTACCACTGGCGCGGGTGAGTAAGCGCCCATACCACCGGTGTTGGGGCCGGTGTCGCCATCGCCAACACGCTTGTGATCCTGGCTGGTTGCCATCGGCAAAACGTCTTCACCGTCGACCATCACGATGAAGCTGGCTTCTTCGCCGACTAAGAACTCTTCAATCACTACGCGGCAGCCGGCGTCGCCGAATGCATTGCCGGACAGCATGTCGCGCACAGCGTCTTCAGCTTGTTCCAGTGTTTCTGCAACAATAACGCCTTTGCCCGCTGCCAGACCGTCGGCCTTGACGACAATCGGTGCGCCCTGCTCGCGAAGGTAGGCAAGCGCTGGCTCGAGTTCGGTGAAGTTGCCATAGGCCGCAGTGGGGATGTTGTGTCGGGCAAGGAAGTCCTTGGTAAAGGCTTTGGAGCCTTCCAGTTGTGCCGCGCCCTGGCTGGGGCCAAAGCAGGGCAGGCCGCGTTTGGCGAAGAAATCCACCACGCCGTCTACCAGTGGCGCTTCGGGGCCAACGATGGTCAGCGCGATATCGTTGCTTTCGGCAAAGTTTGCCAGTGCCTCGAAATCACCTACGCCTATCTCGACATTTTCTATGCCCGTGTCCAGCGCAGTGCCGGCGTTGCCTGGTGCGACATAAACGGTTTCAACATTGGCAGACTGGGCCGCCTTCCAAGCCAGAGCGTGCTCACGGCCACCGGAGCCAATAATCAATACGTTCATTTCAACTGCGTCCTATTTCTACGGCCATCACGGCTGCGTGATTTAGCTAAACGGCCTTGACTCATGTTTGCTTCAAGGCCGAAGAAATTATCTTTTTTCTATCGATTCGGTGCTGGCGTCGCCGGCAGATAGCTGCCGGCGACGTTTCGGCGTTAGTGGCGGAAATGGCGCATGCCAGTGAATACCATTGCCATGTTGTGCTCGTCGGCGGCGGCAATGACTTCTTCGTCACGAATTGAACCGCCCGGCTGAATGATGCAGCTAATGCCAACTTTCGCCGCATTGTCGATGCCATCGCGGAAGGGGAAGAAGGCGTCGGATGCCATCACGGCTCCCTCAACTTGCAGGCCCGCGTGCTCGGCCTTAATAGCGGCGATGCGCGCGGAGTTCACGCGGCTCATCTGCCCGGCGCCGACACCGATCGTCTGGCGATTTTTGGCGTAGACAATCGCGTTCGACTTAACGAATTTGGCGACTTTCCAGGCGAAGATCAAATCGTTGATCTCGTCTTCACTGGGCTGGCGCTTGCTCACTACTTTCAGCTCACCGGCAGTAATCATGCCGAGGTCGCGGTCTTGCACCAGCAGGCCGCCGTTGACGCGTTTATAGTCAAAGGCAGCTTGTGGGCTATCCCACTCTCCGCAGCTCAGCAGGCGCACGTTTTTCTTGGCGGCTACAACGGCGCGCGCATCTTCGCTGACGCTTGGGGCGATAATCACTTCCACAAACTGGCGGTCGCAAATGGCTTGCGCCGTTGCGGCATCGAGCTCGCGGTTGAAGGCTATAATACCGCCAAAGGCCGATTCAGGGT